>OLQH01000005.1_pt1 | contig 256655 bp, 290 predicted proteins | sample 1672671 | NCBI WGS metagenome assembly OLQH01 (sample SAMEA3136712, study PRJEB25190) | human gut metagenome | reverse complement strand
TTCTAATAAAAGAAAGGAACTCAATGCAGTAATTAAAAAATTCAAACATACACATATGGAAGAAAGTATAAGTGTTGCGGTGACGCTTGAACATCGGAAAGAAGAAATACTCAACTCTTTTATATGGATAAATGACAGACGTATATCTAATGAACCATGTGAAGGTAAAAACAATTATGTAAAGCAGATCTTATCCAATGCAAATAGTATGTCCAATTTTCAACGTGCAAGAAACAGAATTCTATATTCTCAAAACAAATATGAAACTTACACAATGAATGAACATACAGACAGAATAAAACGTATAGGAAATCCTAGAGAAGCCTACAAAAAATAAAATAAAAGTAGAAAACAAATAAAAGGAGGAAAACCAGGACCAGACATCATCCTAATTTTCCTCTTAAAAAAGCACTGAATATTTTAGAGGGAATACTGATTCCAAATCAATATCCCCCCTAATAATTTAGAGCGAATTTCGCTAAAGCACTCGATTATTTAGAGCGCCCAAATTAGGAATCAAGCCTTATCATTAAGTTAATTATTTTTTGTCCAACAAAGTCGGTTCGGTATAATGCCCCTGGATTATTTATAGCTTGAGAAATACCCACGATTTTTTAGTTACTCTATTTATTTTTAATATTGCTTTTTATTTTAACAACATTATATACAAATAAATAAAATATATTTGCTCTCATTGAAATGATTTTTTATATTACTATAATACTTGTTGTTTTACTGCTTGGCATTCTAGATGTTAAAAATAGAAATCATTTAGTATAAGATTAAAATGTACAAATTGAAGTTGTTAATTTACAAATTATTTTGTATGAAATCGAACAGGGTAAGTTATTTATGAAAATAAATTTAATAGTTTTTGTTATAAATGATAATATTTGAAATCAAATTACAAAATTTGAATTCGAGTAGATTAAATTGCTAAAAAAATATAAACTTATTATAGTAGATAAAAGATAAAGGAGAATTTCAAATGAAAAAAATCATGTTAGTTTGTTCGGCTGGAATGTCGACAAGTTTATTAGTAACAAAAATGGAACAAGCAGCAGAAAAAGTAGGAGATGAAGTAGAAATCTTTGCTCTTCCAATGTCTGATGGAATTAACAGACTTTCAACTGTGGATTGTGTTTTACTTGGCCCACAAGTTAGATTCAATTTAGGAAAAATTAAAGAAGAAGCTGCCAAAGTCAATCCAGGACTTCCAGTAGATGTTATTGATATGAAAGATTATGGAATGATGAATGGTGAAAAAGTATACAATTATGCTAAAAAACTAATGGATGAATAAATTTTAATAAAAATACTATTATAATTTTTAAGATCTATTATTTATAGAAGGAGAATAATTTACATTTTGCATTTATTCTCCTTTTAAATTTTAACTATTAGCAAAGTAATGTAATTTGCCTAGAAGGCGTCGAAACAGAAGTTATGAATAGTCAAAAAATATTAGCCAATTTGGTGGGGGGTATAGATTATATAACTTTTAGGACTAATTTCAAGAATAAAAATCCCGTTCATTGAAAAATTAAAATAAAAGAATAAAATATAAGAGGAGTAAAAAGATTGCTCTGATTAGTTTATCGTATTACATAGAAAAGTAATCACAAACTTTCCAGGCTGGTGATTACTTTTTTTCTTTTCAATCTTTTAAACGTTTTAAACTTTTTAAAAATAAGAAAATAAAAACAACTTGCTTATTTTCCTGTTTTCAAAATTTCTAATTTGTGGTAAAATTAATTTGCTGATGGCAAAAAACTAGTGTATTTAGCACTAGGATAGTTATCGTTTAAAATTAATTAAATCAAATTTGCGTCTAGTTTAAACAGCGCGAATATGACAGAAAAACTATATTAGAAAAAAATTCTCAATCCAAAATTTCGAAGTGTAGAATATATTATTGCCGTTAGCAAAAAGGACATTAAGTTGTCCTTTTTATTTTTGCACCTTTTTCTAATTTTTAACTTTTTGTTTTACATCCTTCTTACTATTCTACTTAAATTCATATTCTTTTAAATGAAGTCCATCAACTATTGTCAATTCAAAATACATTTCATAAAAATACTGATTAAAAATTATCATTATCATCTTATATCCATTTATATCAATTCTTTTCATTGTGTCAAAAACAATGTTTATTTTATCAACGTAATATACATCCTCTTTTTCAATATTTTCTTCAATATTATCTCCAACATTTTTATCAATTCTTACAATGTTTTCTACATTATTTTTCTCTATGTTTTCAAATACATTCTTTTCAAAAAAGTTTCACGACAAAGTCTTTTGAAATAACATTAATTTTGAAGGTTACTCTTATAGTATGACGAAATAATTTTGGATAGGTTACACTTTATTGGACAATTCTAAAGAGAACTGTTTATAATAAATAAAAATGAAATGAGGTAACCAAAATGGCAAGAGAAAGAAGAAATTACACTGATGAATTTAAAAAGAAAATTGTTGAATTGTATAATAGTGGAAAACCAAGGGCTGAACTTGTAAGAGAGTATGAGTTAACACCATCAGCTTTATCATCATGGATCAATAAATACAATAATTCAGGTTCATTTAAAGCAGAAGATAACAGAACTCCTGAAGAAAATGAATTAATCAAGCTTCGTAAAGAAAATCAACGATTAAAAAAGGAAAATGATATTTTAAAGCAAGCAGCGCTGATTATGGGACGAAAATAAATGTTATTTTATCCAATTCGTATAAATATCCAATCAGCGCGATGTGTAAATTACTCAATATTTCAAGATCATCTTTATATTACGCTAAAAATAAACCTGCAAAAAAATATAACGCAGAAGAAGAAAAACTAACACAACATATTAAAGAAATATTTAAAAATAGTCGTAATAACTATGGATTTAGAAAAATCAAAGTTGAATTAAAGAAAAAAGGTATTATAGCCAGTAAGCGACGAATTAGACGTATCATGAAGGAAAATACGTACACAGTCAAACAATATAAAGTGCATAAACAGACATGCAATAACGATAAAATAGATAACAAGTTAAAACGAAATTTCAATCAAGAAGAAAGAATGAAAGTAATTGTAAGTGATTTAACTTATGTCAATGTTGCAGGAAAATGGAACTACATATGTTTAATGTTAGATCTATATAACAGGGAAATTGTAGGCTATGCAGCAGGAAAACATAAGGATGCTGATTTGGTTAGAAAAGCAATAACTACAATAAAATATGATTTAAATAAAATTGAAATATTTCATACAGACAGAGAAAATGAATTTAAAAATAATATTATAGATGAAGTACTAGATACTTTTAAAATAGATAGGTCACTTAGTGCTAAAGGATGTCCATATGATAATGCAGTAGCAGAAGCAACCTACCTATAAATCAAAATTTTAAAAGCAGTTTAAGAGTACTTCGCATAATGTATATTATATAACTTTTATAGTATATATAAATAGTTTTTTATTATTTTAACTATTTATATACTTGTATTAGATAATAATAAAATATGTGCATAACATGACAAGTATTACGGAAATAAACATAACAAATATGAATATAAGTTTATTATTACTTTTAAGATTTTTATATAAAGCTAGAAATGAAACGATAAATAATAATATGGATATAAGATAAAATGAATATAAAATAACATTACTGTGCATTTGAATTGCAAATATAAATAATAAAACTCCTAATAAATCCGCAAATAACGAATAAAGAATGATTTTTCTATTTTCCATTTTTCTATCCCTATTTTAATAATTCTAATATAGATGAACCTATACCATTATATTTAACATTGAAGTTATCGCAAATTGTAGAACCGATAATTCCAAAAGAATCACCATCATTTAATACTTTCATTTCATTAAATTGTTTTGAATAAATTATAAGTGGTACTTGTTCACGTGTATGATCTGTTCCTCTATATGTTGGATCATTTCCATGATCAGCAGTAACCATTAATAAATCATCATTTTTTAATTCGTTTATTAATTTTCCTAATTGTACATCGAATTCTTCAATTGCTTTTCCATAACCAGCAGCATTTCTTCTATGCCCATAGACCGCATCGAAATCAACTAAGTTAATAAATGCTAAACCATTAAAATTGTCACTTGCTAATTCAATAGTTTTATTCATACCATCTTCATTACTTACTGTTTTAATTTTTCTTGTAATCCCTTGATCAACAAATATATCTGGTATTTTACCTACACCTATAACATCTAATCCCGCATCTTTTAAAGAATCAAGCGCAGTTTTAGAAAATGGGGCTAATGCATAATCATGTCTATTAGATGTACGAGTAAAATGTCCTTCTTTTGTTCCTATATATGGTCTAGCGATAACTCTACCAACCTTCCATTTATCATCCATAGCTATTTCTCTAGCAATTTGACATGCATGATATAATTCTTCTAATGGGATAATATCTTCATTTGCAGCAATTTGAAAAACAGAATCGGCAGAAGTATAGACTATCCAATCCCCCGTTTTGATTTGATGTTCTCCATACATATCTAGAATTTTAGTACCACTACATGCAATATTTCCTACACATTTTCTACCAGTTTTTTTCTCAAATAGGTCAATAAATTCTTTAGGAAAACCGGTATCTGTAAATGTAATAAAAGGTTTTTCTGTTTTAAGCCCCATCATTTCCCAATGTCCAGTCATTGTATCCTTACCATTCGATGCTTCATTTAATTTTAAAATATAAGCTTGTGGGTTTTGTGTTTTGGCAACACCTTTAAAATCACCTAAATTACCAAATCCTAAATTTTGCAATGTTGGTATATTTAAACCATCACATATTGAACAAATATGACCAACGGTATTTGCTCCAAAATCATTATATTTTTTTGCATCTTTTGCATTTCCAATTCCCATTGAATCACAAACAATGAGAAAAATTCTATTAAATTTCATGAATACTATCTCCTTTTTTTATTTTTGCTCTTAAATGATATTTATTATAATCATCAATAATTTTATTATTTGAAACATGAGTATAAATAGTGGTTGTTGAAATATCACTATGCCCAAGTAATTCTTGAATAGAACGTAAATCAGCACCATTTTCATACAAGTGAGTTGCAAATGTATGTCGAATAGTATGAGGCGACACTTTCTTTTTGATATTTGCATTTATACATGCTTCTTTTAGGATTTTATAAAAATACTCACTAGATATTTTATTTAAATGATTATTAAAAAACAAGTAATCATTATCTTTAAAATCTAATTTAGGGTATCTAAAATCATAAATATAACATGATAAAATTTCACATACATAGTCATTTAAAGGCAAAAGCCTTTCTTTATCCCCTTTTCCAATTACGTTTAAATATTTCATTTTTAAATTAAGTTGTGATAATTTTAAATTACACAATTCAGAAACTCTCATACCTGTTGCATATAATAGTTCTAGCATAGCTCTCGTTCTAGCATTTTTAAAATTATCCATTTCAATACTATCAAGTAATGTTTTTATTTCTTCCATATTTAAAACCTGTGGAAGTCTTTTAGTGTTTTTTGGTAAATCAAAAGTCTCCATAAGATTTTTTTTAACAATTTCTTCTTTCATCAAAAATTTATAAAATGAGCGTAGTGAAACCATTTTTCGTGATAAAGAAGATGCTGCTAAAGATGTAAATTGTTGTAAATATTTTCTAATCATATCTTTATCAATTTGATTGATTAAAACAACTTGATTTTGTTTTTGAATATAGTTTATAAAATGTTCAAGATCTCGCATATAATTTTTTAATGTATTATCTGATACCTTTTTTTCTATTAATAAATATTGTTTATATTCGTTAAGTGCATCATATATGTTCATATTACCACCATATTTATTATATCACGAATGATTATTGAAGAACAATTTTATATAAGGTAAATTTTTAACAGTGCAGATATGAATATTAAAAAACATATAATAATTAAGTAATTTAAAATATAATTAAATAAATATTTTAAACTGAAGTTATCTTTTTGTATGAAAGTTAATTTGAAACTTTGTATAGAAAGATAAGTTGACATAAAAGACATCACATACGTAATTAAAATTTCAATAATCATTTGAGGTAATACAATAATAAAAATATTATGAAACGAAAGAAGCGATTGATAATATTTAAAAATAAAAGAAATAATACATAAAATTCTATAAATGATTCCAATTGATATAACTGGAGCACCAATAAAACTTGTTGCTGAAACCATGATGATTATTATGTACATAAACGTACATAATAGATATGAATTTAGTTGATGTGTTTTAAAGAATATGAGATCAACCGAAATTTTATAAAGAGAATATTTATTTAATGAAAAAAATATAATTGAAATAATTGTTGAACAAAGAAAATTTAAGAATAAATATTGATGTAAATACATATTTTTCTTTTGAATAAAAAAAGACATCATATCTCCTCCTATAGCATAGGATATGATGTATTCTTTTTTTTATGATTATTCTTTTCTGTACTTGTTTTTTGATTTATTTAATAAAGCAGAAGCCGTTGTCAAATGATATTTATTCTCACTATTAATTTTATTGATTACATCCTCTGTTGTTTTTATTTTATTTTTCTCAATATTTTTGTCAAATAGACTTACTTGTTTTTTATAACTGCTTCGATTGATAACATTATTTAACGAAACTCCAATAAGTCTAAGAGGTTTTCCACTATAATTTTTATCAAATAAGTATTTTGCAGTAGAAAGTATTATCTCATATTCATTGATATAATCAATTAAAGGAGTTTGTCGAGTAATTGACTCAAATCGAGAATACTTAATCGTAATACTGATCGAATTGCCAATCAAATTTCTTTTTTTTGCTCTAAATGAAACTCTAGAACATAATATACGTAAAGTTTCATAAATAGTCTCTATATCATTTGTATCGTATTGTAAGGTTGTTGAATTACCTACAGATTTTAATTCGTTTTTTTCAGTATTTACTTTAGAAATATCTATTCCATTGGCTTTTCTATATAATAGAAGTGCATTTTTCCCAATAATCTGACGTAATTTATTATAGTTATCATAATTAGCTACATCTCCAATAGTTAAAATGCCCATTTCTTTGAGTTTAGGTGCAGTTTTTTTACCGATTCCAAACATTTCAGAAACATCAAGGGGCCAAAGTAATTGTTTATAATTAGATTTATTTAAAATGGTAATACCCATTGGTTTTTTCATATCACTAGCCATTTTAGCCATAAATTTATTAGGAGCAATTCCAATAGAACATTTTAGTTTTAATGTATTTAAAACATCATTTTGAATGATTTTTGCAAGTTTGTAAGGATGAATATTATGTTCGATAATGTAATTAGAAAAATCAACATAACATTCATCAATACTTGCTATTTCTAACAAAGGACTATATGTTGAAATCAATTCAAAAAATTGACTTGATAAACGTCTATATAAATCAAAATTTACGAGTTTTATGATTAAATTTTTACATAATTGTTTAGCTTGAAATAATGGCATTGCAGAATGGATTCCATATTTTCTTGCTTCATATGAAGCAGTAGAAACAATCGCACGCCTGTTATTTCCAGATATTACTAAAGGTTTTCCTTCCAAAGAAGAATCATTTGCCATTTCAGCACTTGCATAAAATGCATTTAAATCTATATGAAATATAATTTGCATATAGCAGCTCACTCCCTTAGCAACATTGTAACATATTTTAATTATAAATAGTGCCCTTTATTTGCTAATGCTGTTTTATGCGCTAATCTCAATTTATCGGCAATCATTGCAATAAATTCAGAATTTGTTGGTTTAGATTTGGAAGCAGATACTGTGTATCCAAAGATATCATCAATGGCCTCAGTATTTCCTCTATTCCATGCAACTTCGATTGCATGTCGGATAGCTCTTTCTACTCTTGAAGAAGTGGTATTATAATTTCTTGCAATTTCTGGATATAGTACTTTCGTTACTTGACCTAAAATATCAATATTATCATATGTTTTCATAATTGCTGTTCTTAAATACATATATCCTTTTATATGAGCAGGAATCCCCACTTCATGTAAAATTTCTGTGATTTCATTTTCAATTTTAACTTTTTGAATTTTTTCAGTTTCATTAACATGAGTCTCATTGATTTTTGTCTCATCTGAAAAAACGCGTTTAATAACATCCATAAAATAATTAAAATCAAAAGGAATTTTAAAACAATAGCTTACATTTAATTTTTCTAGTGCATTACTTATCAATGGACTAGTAAAACTTGTAATACATACAACTTTTTGATAAGCATTTTTATTGACTTCCCTCACTTTCTCTAATACTCCGACACCATCAATATCAGTGAGCATCAGATCAATAACTAATAAATCACAATTGTTTGTTTTAAAAAAAGTAATTGCATCACCTGCACTATTAGCAGTACCTACAATTTGATAATTGGAAAATTTTTCAAATTGTTGTGCTATACCTTCTAACAGTTCATGATTTTCCACAATAATAAAGATTTTCTTTTTTTCCATAATTACCTCCCATCCACTACCAACAACCATATTATATAAAGTATTCTAATTTATGTTTAGATTTTAGATAAAAATTAACATAAATTTATAAATTTAATAACTAATGTTTAGTATTTTTAAAAATATATCTACATTTTTCTTAAGTATTTTTTATTATTTGTCGAATTTTAGAAAAATAAGAAATACAAATTATTACATGTTTTGTTAAAAATAAGATAAAATTAGTATTATTTTTTTATAAAAGCCATGTTAAAAACATGGCTTTTATTCGTTATCTATCATCCATTGTATATACATGCCATACCCTTCCAATATCTCTGATTTACTTGCATGTGTAACACAACCTATTAATTTGTTATTTTGAATGATTGGAGAACCACTCATACCTTGAATAATACCATGACATTGTTCTATGATTTTTTGATCTGTAACAATAAATTTTATTCCTTTTTCCATAGGTTTATCTTGTTTTAATAGATCAGTAATTTTTATCTTACATTTTTCTACATTATTTTCATTTAAAACCGTAAGAAAATAGGCATCTCCTAATTTAACTTCATCTATGGTAGCAGTTTTATAAACATTTTTATTTGGAAGATTATTAATTTTCCCATAAACGCCAAAATTATTATTTTTTTCTATCTCACCTATAGATTGATTATCAATATTACCAATTTTTTGACCTATATTGTATGACTCGGTTTTCTTTATACCTTTTATGGAAGCAGAATACAGTGAACCATCACTTATATCAAGATCATCATCAACCATATTGTGCCCCAAACAAGCGAATTTGCCTGTATTTAATTGATAATAGGTAACAGTTCCTATTCCTTTAGCACAATCTTTTACATATAACCCTGTACTAAATTCAGCATTATTTTTATAAATTTTCATAGTTTTATGATAAATATTCGATGCCCTTTTTATTGTGAATTCTAAATTACTTGTATTGCAATTTTTTATTATATTTGTTAAATCATCAATTGTTTTAACATTTTTCTTTTCAACACTGGTAATAATATCATTGATTTCAAAATAATTAGATGGATCAATAATTTCATTGTCAACTTTTATTTTATAGAAACCAGTAATGCAAACACCATCATAATTTAATATTATTCCAACAGATTCTCCTCCAATTAAAACATCAATTGCATTAATAGGTACTATCATTAATATAATAGATAGACAACAGGTATAGAAGGATATTTTAAGCTTTTTAAAAAGCATAGATACCTCCTGTAGCTTTTTTTTGCTACAACATATTTTGGTATCTATGCTTTAATTTTATACACATATTTCTTTCAATTTTTTTGCATGGTCTATAGATTGTTGTGTAATTTCTTTACCAGAAATCATTTTAGCTAATTCATAAACACTTTCTTTTTCATTAAGTAATCTTACATGTACTTTACTTGTGTTATCCATTTGCTCTTTTTCAATAAACAAATGGTTATTAGCAAAACATGCGACTTGAGCTAAATGTGTAATACAAATAACTTGTTGTTTTTTTGAGATTTTTTTCATAACGTGCCCAATGCTTTCAGCCACTTTACCACTGACTCCTGTATCTGCTTCATCAAAAATGATTGTACCACCATCTTTTGAATTTTGTGAAACAGCTTTAATTGCTAGCATAATGCGTGATAATTCTCCACCCGAAGCAATTTTTTGAAGTGGTTGAAGTGGTTGACCACTATTTGTTGAAACAACAATTTTAACATTATCTATTCCGTTATCATTAAAATCATTAATTTGAAAATCAAATTTAAATTGAACTTGTTGAAGATACATTTGATTTAAAATATATTTTACTTCTTTTTCTAATTCTAATGCTTTATTTTTTCTTAAAATAGAAATTTTTTTAGCATAGTAAATCAATTGATTTTCTGTTTCTTTAAGTTTTAAATTGATATTTTCAATCATTTGATCTCTATTTTTGAATAATTCTATTTTTTCTATTAAACTATTTTTAAAAACAATAATAGCATCAATTGTTTGGCCATATTTACGTTTAAGCTTGTTTAATTTGAAAAAGGTTTCTTGCACTTCATTATAATGTTCTTCACTAAAGTATGATTGAGAAAATTGATCATAAATATCTTGATTTATACCATCTACTGTATAATAAAGATCATATAGTTGATCATAATTGTGCTTAATATCATCAATTTCGAGATATGAAAGTTCGTTTAAACTTTGTTTGAAGAGATCCATTATTCCTTTTGAAGAATCCATTAATGCTTTATAGTTTTTAATATGTTGAGAATTTTTTTCATAATTTAATAGATTATTTCTCTCTTTTAAAAACTCTTCTTCATCAAAATTTTCTAAATCTAATTCTTCTATTTCTTTTAATTGAGCTAAATAAAAATCTAATTGTTCATCAGTTAATTCTTCTTTTGTTAAAGAAAGATATTTTTGATTTAGATTTTTATACGTTTGATAAAGAGTAAGGTATTCTTTTTTTAAATCAGTTAATTCATTTCCAATAAAATTATCTAATAGCTTTAAATGATAGGATTCATTAAATAATTGATGTGTTTCAAATTGAGAATGTATGTCTACAATTTGTGACATTATTTTTTTCAATAATAATTGACTAGAATTACGATAATTAATTTTGATTGCTGATTTACCATCGCGATTAATTTTTTTTGAAATAACAAGATGCTCATCAATGGGGAAATTATTATCCAATAAAATTTTATCTATTTCTTTATTAGAAGAAAAAACACCTTCAATAAATGCATAATCAGCTCCATTTTTTACAAATGATGGTTGACTACGTTGACCTATCAATTGACCAATAGCATCAATGATAATTGATTTCCCTGCACCTGTTTCTCCAGTTAAAACTGTCATTCCTGATTGAAAGTCTATTTGAACTTGATCAATGATTGCAAAATTTTCTATATATAAACTTTCTATCATAGTATCACCCATCCTTTACCCTTTAAAACAAATATGTGCTTCATTTACAACATTTTCAATATCAATAGGATTATTTACTCCACCAACTTTAAAATGAGCTAAAAACTCAATATTACCTTCTCCACCGGTAATTGGAGAAAAAGACAATGCTTGTAAGCTCAAATGACATTCATTTGCATACGCAATGACATTTTCAATAACCTTTAAATGTGTTTTAGGATCTTTTACAATTCCCTTTTTCCCAACTTCATCTTTTCCTGCTTCAAATTGGGGCTTGATCAACGCTACAATATCATCATTTTCATTTAATATATCTTTAAGAGGAATAAAAATATGTTTTAAAGAAATAAAAGAAACATCAATCGTTGCAATATTAGGTATCCCATTTTCAAACAAATCACGGGTAGCATATCTAAAATTCGTTTTTTCTTTAACAATAACTCGTGGATCATTTCTTAATTTCCAAACAAGTTGATTCGTACCTACATCTACAGCATAAACACATTGTGCACCATTTTGAAGAGCACAATCTGTAAATCCTCCTGTTGAAGAACCAATATCAACCATAACACGATTTTGCATTGAAATATCAAATATTTTTAGTGCTTTTTCTAATTTTAAACCGCCTCTAGAAACATAGGGCATAACCGTTCCCTTTACAAAAAGCTCCATATCTACAGGAACTTTTGTACCAGGTTTATCAATAATTTCATGATCATTATGAACTATTCCAGCCATAACAGCACGTTTTGCTTTTTCACGCGAATCAAAGAATCCTTGTTCTACTAGTAATACATCAATTCTCTTTTTTTCCATTCATTAATTCCTCACATTTATTTATAACAGTATCTAAATCAATTTTTTCATCATCATATATTTCTTGTACAGATCCTTGCTTTGAATAATGATCTGCAAGTGCAATATGTTCAAAAGTTTTTAAAATATGTTTTTCATTACAATAAGTCAATAATATCGAACCTAATGATCCTGTTTTTAAAATAGTTTCATATACAAGAATCGGTTTATCATTTTCAGTAAATATTTTATGTACCATATCTTCATCTATAGGCTTAATAAATCTCGCATTTATAATTCTAATATTTAAATGTTTAATTTTGATTGTTGTTTTTATCTTTTCAACATTATCACCATAACAAATTAAAGTCATTTTATAGTCATCTTTGCAAGATTCAATAGTCCAGGTACCTAATTCTAATTGATTATTATAATCAACTTTTATATCATCGATACTTCCTCTAGGTATTCTAATAAAATAAGGTTTATTAAAATTATGAAATGCTGTATTTACAAATTGACGAAGTTCTCTAGCATCTTTAGGAGCAAAAAGAACGATGTTAGGAATAGGTGATAAAATACTTACATCAAATACCCCATGATGCGTTGGGCCATCTTCTCCTACAATACCTGCACGATCAATACTGCAAAGACATGGTAAATCCATTCTAGCAATATCATGATTAATTTGATCATAAGCTCTTTGTAAAAAAGAAGAGTAGACAGAAATAAAAGGTTTTTTTTGAGAAATAGATAAACCTGCTGTAAAAGTAAGAGCATGCTCTTCAGCAATTCCTACATCAAAACATCTTTCTGGAAATACTTTAAATAAAGTATTCATTGCAGATCCTTTAATCATTGCAGGAGTAATTGAAACAATATCCTTATCAATTTTCATCCATTGTAAAACCTGATCAGATATAATTTCCGACCATGATTTTTTTGAAGGATTTCCAGAAGAAAGCACACGGCCATTTTTTACATTAAATGGTGGAGTTCCATGCCATTTACCTTCTTGATCATTTTCAGCAAATGAATAACCTTTTCCTTTTTCAGTAACAACATGTACAACGACACTCTTTTTATTCTTTTGTGCAAGTTGCAATACTCTTATCAATTCAACAATATTATGTCCATCCACCGGACCTAAATAATCAATACCAAAGTCTTCAAAAATAGTATCATTTATAAAACCTCTTTTTACAAAGTCTTTAATATATTTTGTAGCTTTATAAACACTTTCTCCTAATTTCCCATGTTGTAAAATCGAACGATAGTCATCTTTCATTTTATTATATGTATTAGACATACGCACATTATTTAGAAAGTTGTTCATACCACCAATGCTTTTAGAGATTGACATTTGATTATCATTTAAAATTAAAATTACTTTATTATTAATTGAACCAAGATGATTTAAAGCTTCTAAAGATTCGCCGCCTACAATAGCTCCATCCCCTACTACAGGAACAATGCTAAAACTTTCTTTATTTAAGTCTCTTGCGATTGCCATTGCTACAGCTGCCGAAAGAGCTGTAGAAGAATGACCAGCCTCCCAAACATCATGTTTACTTTCACAACGTTTTTGAAAGCCTGATAAACCATTGAATTTTCTTAAATGTGTAAAATCTTTTGCACGTCCTGTTAAAATTTTATGAACATAACATTGATGTCCTACATCAAAAAATATTTTATCTTCAGGTGAGTTAAACACATAATGCAAAGCAATAGTTAATTCAACAATTCCTAAATTACTTGATAAATGTCCACCTGTTTGAGAAACAGATTCAATAATAAATTGGCGAATATCCTTTGCTAAGTCATTCAATTCCTTTTCTGTTAATTCTTTTAAAAAAGAAGGACCTTTAATTTTTGTTAAATCCATTTATCTCACTCTTTTCCATAATTTTTCAATAATTTCCAAAATCAATCCATGATTTAGTGTTAAAGAATACACAAGTTGCTGAGCTTCATTAAATAGTAAATCAACTTCTTTTTGAGAATTTTCAATTCCTAAAAGTGTAACATAAGTTTCTTTATGATTTGCTTCGTCACTTCCTATATTTTTACCCAATGTTTTGGCATCAGATGTCACATCTAAAATATCGTCTTGAATTTGAAATGCTAAGCCAATTTTATAACCTATTTGTTTTAAAATTTCTAAATCGTTTGGTGAGGCAATTAAAGCCCCCATTTGAAAGGCACAAGATAATAATTTTCCTGTTTTATAATGGTGAATTTTATCTAATGTTTCTTTTGAAAGCTTTTTACCTTCATTTTCAATATCATATTCTTGTCCTAAAATCATCCCGTTTATACCACTTGATGTATATAAACAAGAAACAAGTGAAAGTTTTAATGAATCATCTAGATTGGTTTGTAAAATGATATTTACTGCTTCATTAAGAAGACCATCTCCTGCTAAAATTGCTGTTGCTTCACCAAATTGTTTATGACATGTTGGTTTGCCACGTCTTAAATCATCATTGTCCATTCCAGGTAAATCATCATGGATCAATGAATAAGTGTGTATCATTTCTAATGCACAAGCAATATCAATATACTTTCTATAATCAAGACCATATGCTCTAATCACTTGTAAAACAATTAATGGTCTAATTCGCTTTCCCCCTGCTTTTAAAGAATAATACATAGCTTCCTTAACCTTACTATCAGGATATTGAGATAAAATATTTTCAAGTCTTTGATTAATTTCATTTATAACATTATTCATTATTTTCTACCTCTACATCAAAATCTTCTAATTGACCATCAATAAGTATTTTAGAAACTTTATTTTCTACATTTCCTAATTTTTTTGAACAATATTGAGAAAGCTGTACGCCTTCTTGAAAAAGTTCAACACTATCATCTAAAGATGTTTCGTTATTTTCTAATAAATCGACAATTTCTTCTAATCGTTTTATTGCCTGTTCGAATGTCATTTTTTCCATATACATTACTCCTTATGAATCGTTGCTTTAACGTAACCGTCTTTTAAATAGATAGAAACATTATCTTCATTATTTAAATCATCTATACTTGAAACATATTGATTTTCTTTTTTTACTAAAGCATAGCCCCTTTCTAACGTTTGTAAAGGACTTAATGCATTTAATTTAGAAATCAACATACTTAAGTTATTTTGATTGGCTCTAAGTTTATTATGAAAATTTATTTTTAATAAATTTTCATATGTTTGAATCTTTTGTTGATAATGACTTACAAATACTTTATTTTGAGATTGTAATTGTAAATTAAGTTTTGTATAAATAACCATATTATTATTTAAACGTTTTTCCATGAAATTAGAAATTTTATCTTGTAAATAAGAAACATATTGTAAGTGATCACCATATAGTTTTTCAGGATTTTTAAATAAATAAAAGTGTGTTAAGCGATTTAATCTTGTATTCAATGTTTCAATTTTATACTTCATATTTGATTTTAAAAGACCATCTAACATTGATAAATGCTTATACATATCTTCTATATTAGGTGTGGCTTCAATAGCTGCATAGGTAGGTGTTAACGCTCTTAAATCACATACATAATCACATATTGTAAAATCTATTTCATGCCCTATTCCACAAATAATAGGTGTTTTTAATTCAAAAATTGTTCTTGCTAATGCTTCTTCATTAAAATTCCATAAATCCTCTAACGAGCCACCACCTCGTGCCAAAATAATGGTATTAAAGTGAAGTTCATCTACGAATTTCAAAGTTGAAATAATTTTCAAATATGCGTCTTTCCCCTGTACAGGTATAGGAAAAATGATAACTCTACACACAGGAAAACGTTTTTTTAAAGTACGCATTACATCCATTAATGCAGCACTAGGATATGCTGATAAAACAGCAATTTTGCTAGGGTAAGAAGGAATATTTTTTTTATATTTTTCATCAAACAAACCTTCTTGTAGTAATGATTTTTTCAAATTCTCAAATTTTAAAAATAATGAACCTACTCCATCAGGTTCAATATTTTTAACTATTAATTGATTATATCCTGTAACTGCATAAACAGAAACAGTTGCTTCTATTAAAACTGAATCACCATTTTTTACATCAAAATTTAATTGTTCAGCAAATCCTTTATACATAATCGCACTAATATGTGATTTACCATCTTTTAGTGTAAAATACAAATGACCAGAACTCATATTTCTTTTAAAATTAGATATTTCACCTTTGATGAAGACATGCTGTAATTGCATATCAACATCTATTTTTCGCTTTAAATAGTTATTTAAAGCAGAAACTGTTATATATTTTTTATCCAATGGCACCTAAAACTCCATTAATAAATTTATAAGCATCTTCATCACAGTATTTTTTTGCTAATTCAACTGCTTGATTAATTGAAATTTCTTTAGAAACTTCATTTCGTTCATAAATAGCTACATAAAGAATTGCTTTTTCCATTATAGAAAGACGATCAATTGACCATGATTTTTTCAAATTCTTTTCAATAAGAGGCACATATTCATCAATACGTTCAATCGTATTGAAAACAATTTCTTTACAAAGTTCAATTTCTCTTTCATCCATTCTTGGTTTATAACATTCGTTTAAATAATTCATAATTTCTTCTTCTGTTGAATTTGTTAAAAGATATTGGTAAACTGCAATAACAGCTTTTTCTCTAATTAATTTTTTTCTTACTTTTTCCATACACATTTCCTTCCAAAATATATTCATATTCTATCATAGTTTCTTACGAAATTAAATAAATAAACACAATAAAAAAGGAATTGCTAGACAATCCCTAGAATTTAATTTTATTGACATTAACATTCACTTTAACATTTCTAAAGCCAATATATCTATCAATAGCATTTACAACTTCATTTTGAATTTCACTAACAACTTTTCCAACATTAAGCCCATAATCAATGACAATGTCAATACCGATGATTACTTGATTATGATCATTGATTTCAATATTTACAGAATTTTTTCCACCATCAAAATCAATCCCGTTTATTTTACTCACTTCATGATTAGTAATTGCTTGAAAAACAGATAATTCAATATATTGTTCACCTAAATTATTTTTCTTTTCTACTGTATAGTATTCCATAAAATTACTCCTTTATATCTCTATACTTTATTTTATCTAAAAATCATTGATTATTCAAGTTAGAAGTATCATTAGTCTTCAACAAATTTAACTTCAATGATATATCCATTATATTTATTATGAATAAGCTTGATGATTTTATTAGCATCTTTCGAAGTTGCATCTTTTAGTTTTACAACTACTTTCATGTGTTCACCATCAATCTCACAAAAACATTCTTTATACCCTTTATCAGTTAATAACTGACAGATATCTTTTTCATTTTTTATAATTGCTTTTGTTTTTTCATTAGAAGTAAGTGCTGTTGAAATTTCTTTTTCAGATGCTTTTGAAGAGGCAATTACCGTATTATTGTCATTAATTTTATTTTCATGATTTTTATCGATTTCACTTTGCAAAATTTCTATTCTACTTAATGATTTTTTTGAGACCGTGTCACCTTGATCAATTGGTGGTACTAATAAATAATAAATTGATAAAACAAGAATCAATGTAAATAATGATAAAAATGTTATAGCTTGTTTATTCATGAACATCCCCTCATTACCTACTGTATGCAATCACGTTTTAGAATATGAAAAAACACTAGGTTTTGTCCTAGTGCTAAGCTCTGCCTGAATATTTTCCTTCAGCAGTTGAAATAACGACCATTTCTCCTTCATTAATAAATAAAGGGACTTTGATTTGGAATCCAGTTTCTAAAACAGCATTTTTTGTTGCTCCAGTTGCTGTATCTCCTTTAACCGCTTGTTCTGCTTCAGTAATTTGTAAAGTAACTTTATCAGGTAATTGTACACCTAATACTTCACCTTCAAAACTTCTAATCGTTGCTGTATCACTTTCTTTTAAGAAATTCTTTTCCCATTCTAAATTTTCAGCTGGAATTTCAATTTGTTCATATGTTTCTCCATCCATAAATACAAATGCATCCCCTGTATTATACAAGTATTGCATTTCTTTTTTATCGATTTGTGCTCTTTTTACTTTATCATTTCCACCGAATGTCATTTCAGTAGTAGATCCAGTACGTAAGTTTTTCATTTTAACTTTAATATTTGCTGCTGCTCTGGCAGTTTTATTATGAGAATAATCTAATACTACAAATAAATTTCCATCCATTTGAAAAGTAACACCTGGTTTTAAATCACTAACGTTAATCATAATAATCTCCTTTTTAATAATATCCTTGTTGATTGTAACAAAAAATTATTATGAATGGAATAGTTTTTTTATTTTTACAATCGATATTCTTACTATTTATATTTTTTGAAAAAAATTAACTTAAAAAAAAGAAATTTAAGAATAAATTGTCTATATAATAATAGGAGGATTTTTATGGAGGAACTATTTGAACAGATTATTTATCAAGCTATTAAAAAAAATGTAAGTGATATTCATTTACAATGTACAGAGAAAGGAGTGATTAAATTTAGGATTTGTGGGGAACTACTTACTTATGAAACCTATGAAAAAACAAATATTATTCAATTAATGAATTATATTCGTTTCATTTCTAAAATTGATTTAAATTATTACCGTAAACCTCAAACAGGACATTATGTGTATGTTTTAAATAATAAAAAATATAACTTAAGAATTTCCTCACTTATTGGAAAAGATATGGATTCCATTGTTATTCGTATCCTAAATAATCATCAAAAATTATCATTAGAAAATATTAGTAAAGATATTCATGTTTATCAATTTTTAAAACAGATTGTCCAAAAGGATAGCGGATTATTTGTAATAAGTGGTGCAACTGGTTCTGGGAAATCTACAACATTATATGCTATTTTAGATGCAATTAATAAGATGTATAAAAAAAATATTATTACACTAGAGGATCCTATTGAAATCAATAAAGATTATTGTTTGCAAATTGAAATCGATGGCAGAAAAGGTATCAGCTATCATGAATCGTTAAAACAAATATTAAGACATGACCCAGATGTCATAATGGTCGGTGAAGTACGTGATGAAAAGACAGCTCAATTAGCACTTACATGTGCTTTAACTGGACATCTTGTACTAACAACTATTCATGCAAGTAATTGTATAAATACGATTAAAAGACTAGAAAACTTAAACATTTCATCTCTTGATTTAGAAGATGTTCTTCTTGGTATCATGACACAAAAAATGCGTTTTAACGATAAAAAAGAAGTATTTATTTTAAGTGAATACATTGATCAAAAAAACTTATTAAAATATTTTGATCGAAAGAAAATAGATTACTATGATTTTTCGAAAGCTGCATGCACATTAAAAAATGTAGGTGTTTTAAATGAAAAATAAATTACTTAATTTTATTGATCTACTTATTTTTTTCTTTAATCAAGGATATTCATTACAAGAAACGCTTGATTTTTGCAGTTTGCTTAACTATGAAAAAGAAGTAAAGGAAATAAAGAACTATTTAAATCAAGGTTTTTCTCTTGACGAAATTTTTATAATGCTTCCCTTTCCTACTCTATTTAAAGAATATTATTCATTTTTTAAAAATGAATTCACATTAGAAACTGCATTAAAAAAGTCAATTGAAATTTGCAAAAAAAGAGATGAGTATAAAAATATTTTTTTAAAAAAATTGGCATATCCAATTATATTGCTTATTTTCTTATTTGTTTTTTCTATTTTTACTGTTTTTTACTTATTACCACAGGTTGAAATTTTATTTAACGATTTTGATATTCAAAAATCATTTATTATTCAATGTCTATTTGTATTATTACATGCAATTCCTGTTTTTTTAACACTAATTACTATAATAAATATTATTTTAATGATATTTATCTATCAAAGCATTGCAAAACAAAAATTCAATCAGATAGATTTTTTGATTAATCACACACATTTTATTAAAAAATTGATTTGTAAGTATTATTCGTTAAAGTTTGCAATTTATTATAATGAATTACTCATACAGCACTATGATACAACATCCATTATTGAAACTTTATATGATAAAATAACTGATAGTGATATTAAAATGATTGTTTATGAACTTTATCGTTTAATTATAAATGGTCATGATTTTAATTTAGCAGTTAATGATTTTCCTTATTTTTCAGATGATTTTAAAAAATTTATATCTATTATTCAAAATAGTCATGAAAACCAAAGTTTAGAAAATTATATCCAACTTACATTTATGCAATTAAATCAATTTGTTTCTAAATTTATAAAAATCATAGTTCCATTGATTTATGGTTTTGTTGCTACATTTGTAATTGTTGTGTATGTTTCAATAATAATTCCTATGATGAATGTTGTCTCAAATTTATAAAAAGGAGGATTATAAGGATTATGAATTCTAATAAAAAAGGTTTTACACTCATTGAAATGATTTTCACAACTTTCAGAGTAATGACTATCTCTAAACCCTATATATATCAATGGTTTCCAGTGTTCCATTTTTTTTGTGTTCCAAAATTGTGCCAATTTTTTTAAAATATTTCTTGAATATTTTGTTCCAATTTTATCATATCTTATTGAGATTCTTAATGGTTTCACTGTTAAACGGATTTGTCTTTGCATATGTTTTCATTGTCAACTTAATATCATCATGACCTAGTAAGTCTCTAATGACATCATATGCTATGCCTTGCTCAAGACATCTTGTTGCAAATGTATGTCTAAATACGTGTAAACTAAATCTATTCATGTGGAAATTAGGTTCTTCAAAAAAGTTAATTTTATCAACTATATCATACACAATTGTGTTAATACTCGCTTGCGATACAGGTCTACCATTTGCACCAACAAATAGTAAATTGCCAAATTCATTAAATTCTTCATATCTATGACGAGTCTTAAATATATATCCTTCATTGTTTTTTAAATTATTTAAAAATTTAAGTTGCAATTCAATGGCTTTCATGGCTGCGTCATTTAAAGGTATATTTCTATCATCTTCACCTTTTGTAGTTGTAACTATATATCTTTTACCATTTGAAAATGTACCTGAACTAGAATATTGTAAATTATGTTTAACATGTAATATTCTATTTTTTAAATCAATGTCATCAATTAATACTCCAGCAACTTCACCAGCCCTTAAACCAGTGTTAAATAGAAAAATAAATAAGTTATAATAGTATGATCCTTTGGCATATGATAAAAACATATCTTGCTCTTCTTTACTTAAGGGTTCTACTTTCTTTTTTCTTTTATTAGATACTGGTTTTAGAAATTTGAACTGATTTGTATTAACATAATTTTCAGCAACTGCTAAATCAAACATGCTATCAATTATTGATTTTACATACCCTAGTTCAGATTGAGAATAATCTGCATCAATAATCTCGTTGTATGTTTTCTTCACATCTAATACAGTTATTTTATCAAGTTGTTTCTTTCCTAATTGTGTATCATACAAATGTCTATTATAAACATTTTCATAGCTTTTCATTGTAGTTTCTTTAATAGTATTCTTTTTATAAATATTCAACCACATATCGAAAAATTCATTTAAAGTTGGTTGTTCATTTTTTGAATTTAATTTTAAATCATTTTTAGAAGTTTCTAATTTAACACGTCTTTTTAATCTAGTTAAACTTGTATCATATATTGGTTTCGTTCTTTCACCAAATCTGTTCGTATATCTATAATAATATCGTCCATCCTTTCTTTGACTAAAACCTTTTCCAAGGCTGTTGCCTTTTAAATCTTTTCCCATTTTCTTCTCCTTTCTTATAAAAAACAACAAACCCTTCTATCACTTGAATTATATCATAATATAGAAGGGTTTATATAATTTTAATTAAATATATTCATTATCATTTATCCATTCTTCAAAATCTTTTCTTTTAATTAGAGCTTTACCGTTCATTCTTAATACAAATGTGCAGAGCGGATCATTAATCAATTCTCTTATTTTCTTTTGCCCTATGTTTGTGTAAATGGATGCTTCTTTGATTGTTAATGTATATTTATGCCAAATAGGTATTTCTTGTTCTTTATTTTCAATTACCATAAATAATAACTAATTACATAGATAATGCCAGTTTCAATGTTATTAAATGTTCTATCACAAATTTCTTCCAACCAAGGATGAATATTTTCTTTATCGGCATTTACCCCAATAATAGGAATTTTATTTTCATAAGCAATAGCTAGTTCAACAATAGTACCTACGGATTTTTCAACTGTTAAATCAACAATAATTAAATTACTATTTCTAACTTTATTTAATTCCCAACGTAGAATTTCTTTTTCGGTTTCATGATATTTATAATCGTAATTATAATATTTACTAGGATCGACAATATGTAGTGATAAGTTATCAGGTTTATTTGTTGTTAATAAGTTCCTGATTTGATCTCTTCTTTTTCCATATTCTTCTATAGGAATACCGCTCATGCCACCAGCCAAATATATTGTAAAATTTCTCAAATCTTTGGTTTCCTTTCATTTATATATAATGCAATTAGAACAATAATACAAAGAACGGTTACCTCAATCATTTTTATTCACCTAAAATTTTACCTACAATATGTTCATGATAAGCTGATAACCCATCTTCAACATGTTTTAACATTTGTTCTGGTGTAAATCTATATTCATAGTTTTTAATTACATAATCAGTTTCTTCTTCAACATCATCAAATTGTCCAACATCTGATAAAGAACGTCTGTAACATTCAACAATAGCATCACCACGTTGTAATAATTTAATTAATCTTGAACGTTGGTCTACATTAATATAGAAACTAACAATTTCAAATGGATTTTCTAATGTTTTATTATATTTAATTAATTTTCTTAATCCTGAAGGAGTTAATACAACAACTGAATTATCTTTTAACGAATCTTTTTCTAATCCATATGACCAGCCATTGTAAACAGCTCTTTCAATGAATTCATTATTCAATAGTTTTTTATTAAATGTATCTTCATCATAAAAATGATAATCGACATTATTTACTTCATTTTTTCTCATTGGTCTAGTGGTACTTGAAATAATTTTGTTCATATCAAATTCTTTGCAAATTAATTTTTCAAGAGTACTTTTACCTGAACCACTAGCACCCACTAATACAATAATCATTTATTCTTTTACTTCCTCCGTATTCCATTCGATTCCCATTGGCTGATACCAATTAGTTACTTCATAACTTTCAACACTAGGTAAGATCATTTTAGCTTTATTATAAAGCTTGAATGATTTAACGCAGCTAAACGCAAGCAAGACAATATTTCTATAAATCCTTTTATGATTTCTTTTAGGAAGTCCATAAACGCTTCTTTTATTATTTGAAAATATTAATAAACCATGATTATCACCTTCAATATGTTTACGAAGAGAATGGCTTATTTTTCTTTCATTTCTTGCTTCTTTTGTTAAATCATTAATTCTTCTGTTTTCTTTCTTTTTAATAATTCTTTTTTTCATTTAAACTTCAATAAAACTGTACTTTTAGTTTTAACTTTCTTATTTAATTTTTCTCGATATTATTGGGAATATTGCTTAATTCTTGTTTGAATTCTTGATACTTCCTATCCATAGCAGCATTGAATTCTTCTTCAGTAATTTCTATCATATCATTAAAATAAAGTTCCTCTTCATCATCAATATCGAAAAAATTATCTTCAAACATGAAATATTCAAAATCATAATTATCTTCTTTATGATGAATAATATTAGAAACCGGATTGTTTTTGCATAAGGTGAATTTTAAATAATAAAAGGGATTTGCTGATAATATTTTATAATAAGTGATATAATTACCATATTGCTCTTTAAAATATTTACCCACATAAAGTTTATTTTTTACGCTTTGTATATCGGTTTTATTTGTTTCATAACTGTAAATTATCTTATCAATTTCATTTCTTTGAATTCTTAAATTATTAATTTCTTCTTCTGTTAAATCATTTATTTCAAATTTTGAAATAAATGATTTGTCAAATTCACTCATATAATCATTCCTCTTCAATCCATATTTTTTCAAAATTTTCCTTCATACAATCTTCACAATAAATTCTGTTATTAATTTCATAATAACGAGAACTAATAATTTCACCACATTCATTACATTTCAATTTACAGTCAGATGAAAATGAACAATATGCGTGAGTGCAATAACGTGGATCACATTCGTAATCACCATAAATACAAGGGTTAGCCATTATAACGACACCTCTGTTAAGTTTGCATATTCAATATATCTATCTTCTAAACACACTATGAACATTCCTTTAAATTCTTTATTAGATAACGCATCAAATATTTCATCTTCATCAAACCAAGATGAATATATACATTTTTCATCTGGCTTATCTATTGAGAGTTTAGAAAATACTGCTCTTCGTTGCTTTTTATATAATCTCATTATTTCTTCCTATATGTTAACAAAGTTCCATCTTGATTATATAAAGGTGTAATGGTTACTCCTAATAACCTATCGTTATAGTCAGTGATCATATATTCGACTTTTGTCTTTTTGTCATAAACAATGCGATAATCTAGAAAATCTAAACTACCTTGTTCAACCGTTACAAATCTATTGCGATTATATTCAGGATAGGCTTCTACTTGTGATTGTTTATTAAATAGTAATGTTATACTTAAAATTATTAATAAAATTAATATAATAACAATTATTTTTGATTTAATTTTGCTCATTATTTATCCCAACCTTCATAAGTTTTATGTAAATCAATAACACCGTTACAATAATCAGTGCTATTATTATGATATGTAAAATACATTTCACCAGTTTCTTTATCATACATTTCATAACCATCATAATATGATTTAATAATACAAAATCTAGATTGATCTATATCTTTATATTCTTCTGACTTATCGCTAGTCGAAGAACATCCAGTTAAACCAAATACGGTTAATAAACACAATCCAATTGATAATAATTTCTTTTTCATATTATTTAGTTCCAGTTGACCCAAAACCACCAGTACCTCTTTCGGTTTCAGATAATTCATCACTTTCAATAAATTCCATTGGAATATATGGTATTAAAACCAATTGAGCAATTCTTTCATGTTTATCAATAGTTTGCATTTCGTTGGTGTCATTATGAATTGCGACAATATATTCACCTCTATAATCGCAATCGCATACTCCAACACAGTTAGATGGTCTCAACCCCTTTTTTGTCGCTAATCCACTTCTTGCAAAAATTGCTCCAAATGTATTTTCAGGTAATTCAAAAGATAAACCTGTTCCAACTTTCACTGTACTATGGGGTGCAATTTCGTATTCATCGCATGAATATAAATCATAGCCTGCTGCATATTTACTCCCTCTAGTTGGAATTTTTGCATCATTATTTAATTTTTTAATTTTAATTTGTTCCATTTTTTATTTTCTCCATATATTTTTTAATTGTTAAAGCGCCATTAATTAAATATTTTCTAGTTCTTCTTTAACATTTTCTAACCATTCATCACTGTCGACATATTCACAATATTCTTCTAATTCTCTTTGAATTCTTTCAGTTTCGCCATCATCAAGATAACGTTGAACAGTATCTTTTAATGATTCATCATTAGTGGCTTCAGCAAAAATCATATATAAATCAGTGCAGACAGCACACTCTAATGAATCAATATAATCTCTTAATTTATCCCAACGTTCTGAATTGTTATCAACATAATTTTCAATATATACTTCTCTAATTTCTTTATTGGTAACACCTTCATCATCTAAAAAATCATTAGCAATTTCTTCTAATTTGTTTTCAGCTTCTAATAAATTTTGTTCTAATATACTATATTCATCAGAACTTCTAATTTCGCTTTCTTCATAATCTCCGATTAATCTTTTAATTGTTCCTTTTAATGATTTCTTTAAGAAATTAATATTACTATTTTCAATATTGTAATCAAAATGTCTCGAGTTCCAATGTTTATTTAATTTTACTTCAAATGTAATAGTGTTGGTTGTTACAGTTATGTGAGTCATTTTTAATGTAAAAACAAAATCTCTATATACAAATACTGTCCATGATTTATTCCATAATTTAGGGTCTAAATAGTTTTTAATAATAAAATCATAATCAATCTCATATACTTTAATTGTTGGTAGCATTGCTGTTATTCTCCTTAGATAATCCCGTAATTAATTCACTTAATGGCAATGTTTCAATCCATTTGCAAAAATCACGCCATTCAAACATTTTATGTCCTTTTCTTGAACGATACATATTAGCTAATACTTCATAATTCATTTCGACATTGGCAGTTAAATGAAACCCCATTGGTAATAATTCAATAATTGCTCTCCAATATTTCTTTTCTTTTGTTTCATTAAATTGTTTAGCTAACCATTCTAATGTTTCTCTAACTTTGTTGAATGTTTCTAGAGCTTGTCCACCTACTTCATCAATACCCTCATGATCAAAATTATCTTGTTCAAAACCCATAACATGAATTTTGTGCATTTTACTACAGCTATTTCTAACTGTTCCAACTTTATATGTATCAAATTCTGCCCACCAAGTATGTCCTGCGGTAATTCTTGCATATACTGGCATCATTCTCATATATTTTCTATGATCAGTGCCCGCTCTTGATAAACGTTGCATTAAGTTTTTGTCATTAGAACCCAATTCTAATCCATAATATTTGTAGCATGATTCTCTTTCTATATCGCCACGTTTACAACTACCATCTCTGTCAATATGACCACATTTTTTGCAATCATATCCCTCATAACTATCGCTCTTTTCCCAGCTGTTCTTGGGGTTTCTCATTCCTTGAATAATAAATATCATTTGTTTTGGACTTGCCAAAACCACATTTTCAATTTTAATCATTTAACTCCTCCTTAAAATACAATATAAACAAGCATAAGATTTGTGATAAATAAGACTATAATTAATAGCCAAAGAATCACAATATCCTTATTGTTTTGTTTTATATTTTCTTGCATTTTCTTAATAATATTGAATTGAATCTTATCTATTCTTTTATGAATATAAGACACATCTTTGTTAAAATTACTTTCTATATTAACAATTTTTTCTTCTAGTACTTTGGCTTGTTGTTGCACTTCCTCCATGTCTCCTGGAATACCCCGTTCATTAAAATTCTTATTCATATCTTTCACTTTCTATTAATTGAATAAATTTATCTTCTTTACCTTTAATAATTGCAGTAATTGACTCTTTACCTGCTGTATCGTTTTTGATAAATTCATACTGATCATAGAGATTTAATAAATCTTTTAATGTATTTCTTTTTTCTTGAATAGTATTCATAATAGCCTCCTACATAATCTTCTTATGCGTTAATGATTCAATAATTGATTCAATTTTTAATTGAGCTTCTTTAACACCTGATTCATGACCTTTAATTACTTGTTCATAGCCTTGCTTTTCTTCTTGCAATTGATTAATTAAAGTTTTATATTCGGTAATTTTTGAATTAATATTGTCTACTTTTTCTAATAACTCTAATTTATAAGTATCAGATTCTTCTTCAATCTTTTGCTTATTTTCAACAGCTTCATTCAATAATTTTGTCATACGATTTACATATTCAATGTCATAATCTTCTCCTACACCAAATTCAATTGGATAACAAGTAATGATTTTATTATTTTTAGGATCAACCAATACAACCCATTGGTCTTTTTTATAAACTAATTGCTTGGAATATTGTTTAATTCTTCCTTTATAGATACATTCACCATATGTACAAAGCTTATTTAAAAATTCTCTAATTTCAGTGCTTCTTAAATTTGCATATTTAGTTTTATCTGTTTGATTTTTATATCCCCAAGCACGTTCTACAAATCTTTCAGCAGCGTGTTGACTAGGAATATAATGAGTTTGTTGAATTTCAACTTCTTCTAATTCTTCTTCCATTAATACATCTCCTTTACATATTATTAGATACCAGTAAAAGTCGAAAAATTATTTCTTGACTTTTACTTCTAAAATGTTGTTGATGATAACTTGTTTATGACCATAATTATCATCTTTAATTTCTAATGTACCATTGTCTCTATTTACATAATCTTCAATAGACATTTCAATTGTTTGATCATCGTCTAATTTTAATTTAATCTTGCTTAATTTATTAAAGTCAATGTAAGGAATCATATCATCTTCATGCACATCTAATAAATTTAGTAATTCTAAAGCATCATCATAATGAGAATCATTTTCAAATACTTTTCTAGCTACATCGAACACTTTCATTCCATTAATATCTTCATTATCATAAATTACTTTATCTACAATTGGTTTAGTCTCAATATCGAAAACTCCATATTCTTTATTAACTTGATTTACAACTTTATATAAAGTGTCTAAAACTTGTTTTGGTGATTTTTGTAATTCTAATGAACCCATAAAAATTCTATCAGCAATTAAAAATCCTTTATCACCATCGAAGTATTTAACTTTCTTTTCTAAAACTGAAATAGTTTTACCATCAAAGTCAACAATGAATCCATCATTAGGAGCTGATTTCATATTTGGTAAACAATTTTTAGAAACCAAACATTCTTCATAACTTTTATCAAATTGAATTTCTTTTTTAGGATTAAGTTTTAAAGCTACAACTGATTTGTTTTCGTCAATTTCACAATCACAAACAAACACGTAATATTCATCAAAATTATATTCAACATCATGTGATTCTTCGTAGAACATTCTAATGATTTCTAAAGCTCTATCCTCAAAATCCATTTCTTCAATTCGTGTTTTATTATAGACAGATGAAGTTTTTAAATTAACATTTTCTAACATCTTCTCAATCTTACATTCCACGTAATCTCTAATGGCATCTAAATCCATTTTCTTTGTTTCAACAATACCCTCATTGTCTCTAAAAGTAGGGATACGTCCAAAATAAACCTCATTAATTTTAATCATCTAATTCTCCTTTGTTTTTTATTATCCATAAAATATTTTCTTAAGCTTATCTTTACGGGACGGGAAAAATCAATATATGTCAAAATGTTATACGCTTGACATACTTCCTTCTCAATCAAACATCCTCTAGCGTATTGCCAACCTTTACAAAAATATGCAACATCAGCGGTTGACAATAATTCAAGCGATTTACCTAAATGATAAACACCTTTATGGATTGTACTTTTTGGTTCATCTTCTTCAAAATATGAATCAATAATTGCAATATTATCTGTTTTTAAATCCTTTTTTAACTTATTTAATACTTCTAAACGTTCATTTAGAATTTCTTCCTCTGATCTATTTGCTATTGGTTGACTAATAAATACTTTAATTGTTTTATCCATTTATCTAATTTCTCCTTTTGTGAAATCCAAAATCTCAACAATTTGTAAAATTTCAACAATTTCTTGAATTGGATATACGATATTGGTTGTAAATAGGCTTAATGTCATGACCAATTCCTTTAAATATTTATCCATGATTTTGAATGAACAATTTACTTCCCCAATTCGTCCATTTACAAACTTTACTTTTGTACCTTGTTTAATTCTTTTACCATTATAAGTAGCAAAGAATATATTCTTTTCACCAATATCATCTTCCACAGTGCAAATACATACGGTACTAACTTTTACTTGATTGAAAGTAATTTGCCCACTTTTATTAGTAAAAGCTCTGTAAAAATCGTTATTATCAAATTTACATCCCTTGTGAGGTATCACACCATTGTCTAGTGGTTTACATAATTCAAGTTCATCTTCCCAAACTGCATACCCATTATTTAATGTAATGATTTTATTGTTTGTAGCAATTGTAAGAATTGTATAGATTTCTCCTTCTTTTAAATATTCTCTATTCATGTTATAAAGTCGTTTGTATATAACTTTGTCTCCTGGTTTAAATATACAAGCCATTAATCACATCCTCCTTTTATTTCTTTTATTATTTGTGTGTAAATATTTATTTTAATACAAGTGTATATAATGTTTTCAACTTTTGATTTAGTTATTTCATTTACTTTGAAATTATCTTTATTTCTTTCTAAATGAAAATTAATAAGTTCATTAGCCTTTTTACATTTATATTCACTTGCCCAAATAATTTCGTTTTTATCATAATGATTGATTTTAAAATCCAATAATCTATCTCTTAAACCTTTATTTAATATAAGAACATCTTTATACAATGTATCGTTATAAGTCATTTTAAACGCCATCCAATAAAGTCGTTCTATATGATGAAATTATTTTCTTGCATAACCGTATTTTTTCGATTTCTTCTTTTTGATTTGGATAAGGATGAGTTAATACTTTTTGTTTTTCTAACATCATACCTTTTAATGCTTTAAAGAAACGAACTTGATCAATCTTATCAATTTCATCACTCATATCTTGTAATTCTTTTAGCAATTCTTTTTCATTATCACCATTTGTTAAAAAATACTTTGAGTGTAATAATTCTAAAAATGCTAAATTTTGTTTAAATAATAAATCTTTAAAAATTCTAATATCACGTACTGTTACATGAGAATTATCTTCCATTACATAAGTTGTAGAAATCATATCATCACCACGAATAATTTGACCCAATGTAGGACAGATGATAACTTCCACATCGACATCACTTTGATAATCTTCAGTAAATATCATCATATCGTAGTTCATCAAACCTTTTGCAATCATGAAAATAACGTATAATTCAGGATGATTATTTCTTAACCAATCCCATTTATTTTGCATATCAGCATAAATATAAGCATCAATTTCTTTAGGCGTTTTTAAATTATTTATAATTTTTTATTTCCTCAAAAAACCTATCTCGTAATTTTAAGAAATTAAAATCATCTTTGATTTTGTATTTACTTTTTCTACCACTTGTATCAGGTTCTAAATATTCTGTTCTTACTCTTTTTAAGAAACCGTAGAAATAATTTGCTTGAGCGTCTAATAGACTCCCCTCTTTATCTCTAACAACCCCATCTTTCTTAATTTTTGCTGAACCAAGTCTAATAATTGGAACTGTTAAATTTCTTAAATTCTTCCAGTATTTATAGTAGTAAAGTTTAAATTTGACCATAAATTTTTCACTATCTTCAACTACATATCCTTCGATATGTCTACCTTTATATAAATAATCTTCATCATTAATTTCTAAATACCAAGGATAGAATTCTTCCCATGAGTTAAATACATAAGCTTTTTCTTTAACAGTGAAACCAAAATTTTCAGCAGCAATACATAAATCTTCATATGAGACATGATTAAATTCTAATGTGTTATCAACAATATCTAAAAGGAATAAATATTTATCATCATAACTGATAATATGTGGATCATTTTCATTATCTACACATTCAATAAGAATTGTTTTATCATTTTCTTTTAGATAATTAAGGATATTTTGTTTTTGATCTTCAGTGATTCTTTCATTAAATAATTTAATAAATACATTGATTGTATCATCTTTATTAGCATAAGAATCAACAATAGCTTTTGTACTAAACATCAATCTATCTTCATCTTTGTTATATGAAATCATTCCTAAGAAACCATTCTCTTTAACATATGCTGTAACTGGAAATTTAAACTTGTGTTTTAAATTCATAATTCTTGTTTCTTCAGTCTCATTTACATTCATAAATTTTTGAAATCCACGAGCTTGAATCTTATTTTCATTTGTATTAATAAATAATCCTCTTGCTTTTACAGTTTGTTCATTCCAAATACCTTTTTCAAAAGCGTTTCTTGTAAAGTTAAATGATGAAATATTACCTTGCTGTCTTTCTCTAATATTAATGTTATTTCTTAATAAAGATACAGCTTGTTCAACTGATACGTCATCTAAACTTAATTTTGTTGATTCTTCATAATTTTCATCCTCTGCACAATCATCAATACTAAATACGTTATTTTTTAGTTCAAATGTTTCAAATCCATTTACATCAAGTGTAACAATTCTTAAACATCCACCTTTTTCAACCCCACCCTCAAGATTAAAGCACCTTTCATTAACTTGTACTGGTAGTTCTTCAATATTTCTATGACCACTAATTTGATAAACATTATTAGGTGTATTTCTAATAAATGACTTAGCAATTGTAGAATAATCTTTGTATTTACCAACGCCTCTAATAAATTGTTCAGTTGAAATAAAGATTGGATTTTGTTTTAATCCACTTACACCACCATGACAACAAAGAACTGTTTTATCATGATAAGTAAAATAACAAATTTGAGCTAATCTTCTACAAAATTGTCTTAAATCAGATTTCTTTAATTCACCTTCACCTACTGCTTTGTTTAAAGCTGGTAAAGTATGTGTAGCAAAATATCTTGTAAAATCTTCAATATTAGAAGCGAATGATCTTAATGAATATTCATGATTTCCTTCTAACAAAATAACATTTGGTTTTTGATAGATAGATAATAAGAATTTTAACACTTCAACATTTTCAATTCCTCTATCAATATAATCACCTAAAAAGATATAATATTCATCATTTTTTAAACCGTTTATGAAGTATTCTTGTAATACCGTATTGCATCCATGAATATCAGATAAAAAATGAATTTTTTTATATTCACTTAAATCAATAGGTCTATATAAGATTTGATCAAATTCATTTGGCTTCAATTTTTTAATTGCTCTAGGGATTGATTGAGTTTCAAATCTAGCATACATTTTATCAATTGCTGATTCTGGAACACGTTTAAATTCATCTCTTAAAGCATTTCTTCTTTTACATTCTTCAATAGGAACATCTGTCATATCAATAATATAAATTCTATATCTATATTTATCGGCAAGTTCTTTATATCTTGCCATTTCAGATGTTTTAGAATTTGTAGCATCAATAACTGTGAAGTCACCTCTACTCATTCTCTTTTCTAACATTTGAAATAATAAGCCCCATACTTCTCTTTCTTTTTCAACGTGGATAATTTCATTACCTTCATTGTTCAATACAGGAGCTTGTAATTGTAATCTAATTTCATCAGCACTTAAGCTATATTGTTTCAAATTATGTTCTTGAATATATATTGATTTACCTGAAGCTGGTGAACCTCTAAATAATAATAAAACTCTCATTTAATACTCTCCTTTATTCATATATTTCTGGTAAAATATTTTTTATTTGTAATAGTAATAACACAACCATCAATGCTAATGTTATAATACCAACGAAGATTAATTTATAGATTGCTGTTTTCATAAACAATACAGACACTACACATAACAAAAGAAAATCTATAATAATTAATCTTCTCACTATTTTTTTAGTTAAATATTTCATAATATTTGATCCTCACTTAATTTGTTTTTATAAAATATCAATAAACATATATTTTTTCTTCACCATAATCACCACCTCCTTTGAATCCTTTGAATTATAATTCACCTTTTAATTCCAATTCTAATTTACGTGTATAACAATCAAGAATCTTACATTCAACTTTACTTTTACCTTGTTTTTTATATTCATCTTGTTGTTCATATTTTTGTAGCAAATCTTTCATTAATTCTTTTTTACTTCTTAAATTCGCTTTCATATAACTCCTTTAACATATTATTACATACTACGTAACAACATAAATAAATGTGTAGATTTCTACGCTTTCATTGTATAATATATATATTTACTAGTCAATAATAATATGTATAAAATTTAGATTTTATTAAAATTATTAGGTATTTTTAAGTCCTAAAACTAGGTACTTTAGCAGTACCATAAAAACAAAAAGTAGAGAATAATCTCCCTACTTTTTCATATGAGGATATTTTTTTAATCTATATCCTATCTTTATATATTCATCATAGACTGGTTTCCACAATAACGTTGCTTTCCTATATTCATTAGGCAATAATTTATTTAAAGTATTTAGAGTATCTTGTATTTTAATGTTGTAAGGACAAGCAATACAGCCTGAACGTTGAAAATTATAAGGTTCATGATATAATTTACATAAAGGAATATTATATTTTTTTATAAACCACTCAATCCAATCATCTTTCATAGGATTCAAAGGTTTAAATTTCTTTAATTTTTGTCCTTTATCAATCACTAGACAACCTCCATGTGATGCTCTTAATCCACCTTCGGCAATTCTTTCTCCAGTAATCTTATATGGTTTATTATTTTCATGCTGCCAAATATTAAATGGTTCTTTCTTTAACTTATCACAACATTTATTACTTATCTTTAAGTTAATATTTTGTTCAAATTGATATTTCAAAACATTAGGACAACCATATCTTTTACGTTCTTCAGGTGGATCATAATATCTCATAGTTGATTTACTATGACCATTTTGTTGATACATATGTACTAATTGACTATGTTCTTTACTTTTAAATGGATAACCATAATTCTTTAAAATTTTACCTAACGGTTATTCAGGTCTAATCACAACCAATCTATCATCTTTTTCTTTTAATTCATTTATAAATTCAACGATTAACTCATATTCAATACCAGTATTGATAAATACTCTTGGAATTTTATTTCCTGGTATTGCTAAATCAATTAAATAGCTTAACACAGTGGAATCTTTACCTCCACTAAAACTTATTACAAAATTTTCTTCTCCATATTTAGAGATAATTTTTTTGATAGTATCAATTCTATCAATTAATAGTAATTCAAAATCCAATTAATCAACCGCCTAAACTTATCACGTTTTCACGGTTAATTTATCTATTTGCTCTTATACGTTTATATGACTTTCGACATATAAATTTCTAGCCACGACAATTCAAAATTTTACTGTACTACGTCATAATCATAAAGCACAAACCTAGTTTCACTAGGATAAGATTAATTTCCTTTCTTTATTTTATAACTTTCTAATTCATTAATGATTTCTTTATGTTTGTTAACTTCATCATCAATCAATCCATTGTATAATTCTACACATTTTTCATATGTATCTGCATATTTTCTTGATCTCATTTCAACTCTTTTACTAAATGCTAAATCTTTATCAGTCCAATTTTTACCATTACCTTTATAATTCTTTTTAAATGGTACAAAATAAAAAGGTCTCCAATGATTAGAATATTTTGATATTGGTATGCCTATTCTTTCTTTGATAGCTTTATCTCCATATCCTTGTTCATATTCTATTAATACAACAACACCAAATGCTGGTTCTTTTTTATACGTAAATGTTGTATTTTGATAAGAATTTATTTTTCTTGAATTTGTTTCAAAACCACAAGCCCAATATGGTACACCATATAATATCTCATTATTAGTATTCATTATTTATCACTCCTTTCTTTAACTTATTTAAGCAATGTTATCTAAACTTATTTGTATTAATTGCACATTTAAGTTTATTGCTTTATTTATAGTCAACAAATTCCATTTTCTAATTTTCTTTAGGTGGAAAAATATTTAATACGCATTCTTCAATAACTGGTGCGAAGTATTTATTGAATCTTTCTCTTTCTTTTTGTCTTTCTCTTTTTTTATGATAACCACAATATCTCTTTGTTGGTAAATTATGATTTCTTCTATAATTGTTTGTCATAATTACTCCTTATATAAAATTACTTTATTTTCTCTTAAAGATTTTTGAACATCAATAATTCTTTGGTTTATTGATCCTCTATATGCTAATCGCAATTGTTTTTTTTCTTCAATAAATTTACCATCGACAAGAACATCAATCGTATAAAATATTGTTTTTATAAAGCAATCTGGACGAATAAACATTGATGTTTCTAAAGAATACTTTAAAGAAAGTAAATATTCAAAATCGTAACCCGTATAAATCCAAATTGTTTTGCTAGGAAAATCATTTTTAAACCATTTTACTAATCTATATGTTGCAAATAAGTTTTTATGATGTAACGGTTCACCTCCAACAATTGTAAGACCATTAATGTAATCTTTGATTAACGGTTTAATTTTATTTTCATAGTATTCTCTACTAAATGTTTCACCAATATTAAAGTCCCATAATTCACTATTAAAACAATTTTTACAGTAGTGCTCACAACCACTAAAGAAAATAGAGACTCTTATGCCATCTCCGTTTTCTATCGTATAAGGTTTTACTTTTGCTATTTTACTCATTATTTTATAAATCCTTTAATTTTAAAATATGTTTCTTCCTCGACAATATTTTTATATCCCCAATCCCAAAATCTTAATAAAGTTGATGTATAAGTTTCAACAGAATCAACAGATAATAGATCGCCATCTCTCCAATGGTATCTATTGTATGTCAACATAGCTTTTAATACTTTTCTTCTATTGATGTATGTATTTAAATTTTTGAAATAAAAATAAAACATTATAAACATACAAATATATATAATTTCTATTACCATTGTTTATAATCTTCTTTCATACAATTCAACTACATTTTCGGCTAAACAAGCAGTTGTCAGTAAACCAACTCCACCAATATTTTTAGTGATATAACCAGCCTTATCTTTGCAAGCAGCAAAATCAACATCACCAGTTAGTTTACCAGTCTTAGGATTTACTGATAAACCAACATTAATTACAACTGCCCCTTCTTTAATATGATCATCGGTAATTAAGTGTGGTTTGCCAACACAAGAGACGATCACATCACACGGATTTGTAATACTATCTAAATCCTTCGTGTAACTATGACAAATTGTAACAGTTGCATTTTTGTCTAGCATCATTTGAATTAATGGTTTAGCACAAGTTTTACCACGACCAATTATACAAACTTCTTTTCCTTCAAGGTTATAATCAATCTCATTAAAGATTTTCATAATACCTTTAGCTGTTGCTGGTTTCACAAATGCATCTTTAAAGAAACCATCAACATCTCTTTCAGGACAGCAATAATAATCATTAATAACTTCCCATGTTACTTCAGTGTCTACATCTTTATTAATCGGTAATTGTACAACAACTGGATTATTAGCGTTTGCTACTTGTAATAATTTCTTATATTCAATATTTCTATTAAATGGAATTTCTTCAAATCTAATTCTTACCTCCTCACAAACCTTGCGCTTATTTCTAACATAAGCTTTTGATGGTTCATCGTCAGGATTTGTTAAAACAGTCAATTTAGGATTGATTCCTTTTTCTTTCAATTTATCCACTCTTTCTTTAACATCATCTTTAATTTTTTGAGATAATGTCTTGCAATCAATAATTTCTCTCATTATTTTTTCCTTTCTAAATTGGTAATTTTTGAACATTTAAAATAACAATATTTGTAAAAAATAAAATTCTTTTTAACTCTTCTTTAACATCATCAATATCATTTATTTTAATTTTCTTTTTGCTAGTAATGCTGACAGATGAAAAACCATACTCATCATCTCTTATGTAAAAAATGATATTAAATAACCTTTTTCTCTTTTAAACAACATCTATTCCACCACGATTTTGATTTTATAACCAAGCTTTTCTTCAATTTGTTTTTTAGTCATCTCAACTGGTTTTCTTTCCCACAATAAAGGTCTATGATTAGTATCATATAATGCTGATGTACAAATATATGTATTAATATCATTTGATAAACCATAAATTCTATAAATATTTAGTTCTTTATTTATGGATTCATAATTATTAAAGAAAATATCATATTCACTTATTTTTTTAATTCTACCACTCAATGTGTTAATTAATAATTTTTCAAATTTATTTTGATCGTGTCTCACACATAAATATTTTTCACCATTTTGCAATTCTACTAAATAACCACTTTTAATATTATCTGGCGTGTTGATTTTATAACTTCTCATTTTTCTCCTCCTTATTTTTATGTATTTTATTTTCTTCTTCGTATTGTTCCCAAATTAAACAAAAGAAAATAAATCCAAGAACAATGAATAATACAATAATCATTGTTATGTGAACTAGTAAATTAATCATTAGTCGACAACTCCAAAAATATATTTCTTGATATTATTTTCTCCTGCTTCTTCGATAGCTTTTTGACATAACTCTTTAGTGTCAAAATAAATAGTATTTGAATATTGGCGAAATGTATCATTTAAAATACCAACCAACGACTCATCATGATCGTAAACTATATAAAAATTATAATCTTTGTTTTTAAATTCTCTTCTACCACATTTTAATAAAGTAGTTTCGACTTTACGTCTCATAACTTCAAATTCAGCATCTTCTTTGGTTAAGAAACAATTACCGATATTTCTTCTCCAATTATCAACTACAACATTTTTCCAAGTTTTATTATAAATATCGGCATAACTACTAATAGACCAATACCTATCACCATTTTTTAAATTCCATACTGTTTTAGGTGTCGGTGGAGTAAGAAACTCTTTTAATTTTTCTTCATCTACTTCATAACCTTTGTATTTTTCTGCGATTTCTTCTACTTTAATCATTAATATCACCTTTATTTATTACATTTTTGAGTCTTTCTTTTTCTCTTTTAGCTTTCTTTTCTTTCCATTCATGAACTTCAGTTTCATTTATGTAAAACATTTCTTTTAATTGGAATAACATGATCTCAACATCAGCTATTTCTTCGACTAAATTATCCTTACAATCATCTTTATTTGGATAACGCAAACACTTATTAATTGCTTGAACTAATTCAGCGCATTCTTCCATTGCTTGTCTTGACTGTGATTCTTTGCCATAAATTTCAATTGATTTTTTAAAAATCTTTTCTATTTTCTTTCGTTTCATTGTTTCACCTCTTTATCTTGCGGCATTTGAAATACCATATCTTCATTTACTCTTGATTGAATATGGTTTTTGATCATATCTAGAACTTTTGAAGTTTTTTCTTCAGATGAATAAATACCAAGTTCATTGAATTTATCATCACAAACAAAATATTCTTTTACGGTTTCATCATCTTTAAAAATTTTTCTTTTTACAATTTTGTCATACCATTTGCCATATATTTCATTAGTATAAATTAACATACCTTTACCTTGTGACCTAACCCATACACCCATATTCAAACACCTCTTTAACAATAACTTTTAGTTAAATCAATTTTCTTTTCTCTAATAAAGTACTTATTCAAATAAGGTAAGTTATTAGATAAACATACATCAAAATAATGTCTATGTTTCATATCAAATTCATCAACAATCTCACTTTTTAGTCCAATAAAAAGTACCTCTTCTTTATCATCATTCGTATAAACTTCAAAAGTTTTCGTATATCCTCTTCCATAAGACATATAGCCATTATCTTTTAAAAATAATTCAAATCCAGTTTGTTGTTGTAAATAATTCAATATTCCACCTATTTTTACAAATTCAGTTTTCTTCGGTGGTCTTGCATATTCATCAAAGAAACTATCTAAAATTGTTTTGTTTCTTAATTGAATCTCTTTTTCAGTTAATTCTTCTTTCAATATTTTCACTTCTTTCTTTAAATTCGTGGATTTTTAGTTTTTATAAATTCCCTATAATTAGGCATAATAATAAAGACTAAAAATTACATAAAACCCTAGTTTTAAATTTTCTATTTATAATTACCTAAATTATCCCAGGTGAAGAATAATTCATTAAATAATTCAATATCTTCTTCATCTTTAATAATTGGTTCGGGTCTTTTATATTGACCTTTCTTCAATCTGTAATAAATTTTTCCTTTATATGGAATTTCTACTTCAGCTAAAACTCCCCAATCATGTTTTTCTTTGATCATGAGGATTTGACCTTCTAAAGATTTTTGACAATTTATTGCCTGAATCTCTTGTCCAATATAAAATGTCACTATTCATCACCATCTTCAGTTTGTTCAATTTCTTTAAATAACTGCATTAGTTCTTCTTCGGGAATTGAATCCATCATCATTTCAACAATTTGTTTTGTTTTGTAATACTTGTAAATCTTATTAATAACGTAAGAAACAACAATTCCCCAAATAAATCCAATAATATAACCTATTAACTCCATTTATATTCCTCCTTTATTCTTTTTTTGTATTTCTTTCATAAGAAAAAAATACGCTGGTTCAGGATAAACTACTTTTGTTTTATATAATGGTGCTGCGTTGTGTATTTCCATCTTTGTTGTCTTTCTCAAACAATCTACCATAAGCAAGTTTTGATCCTATTTTAAAATCAAATTCATCTTCAGGATGACATTTTGCAACTGTACGTTCAATAACTTTATCATTTTCTTTTAAAATAGCATGGACTTCATTATCTTTACGTGTGATATGAATTTCTTGTTTAGGAAAAATTAAATCTTTACATTTAACCTCAATAAATTCATTAGCTGTACATAAATCATATCTTCTTGAATAATGTCCATTTATAAAACAAGTACTAATACCATTAGAACCAATATTTAAAATTTTAGGATAATTCTCATCCCTTGGGTAATATTTTGTAGCTATTTGTCCATCTACCCATTTGATATTAATATCCTTACAAATTTTTAAAACCTTCTTTACTTCTTCAGCGGTTTCACATTTAACAGAAACGCTTTTTAAAATAACTTTTCCCATTTTTATATCTCTCATTTCTTTATAAAATATCACTTTTATTTTTTACCTTTGCATCCCAATTTATGTAACTTCTGATTACTTCACGGGCGATTACCTTAATATTAGGTGCTGCCTGATACCAACAATCCCATTTTTCGAGTTTTTTAACATCAGTCTCAAAGGCATCACCTACAAATATTTCATATTCTCTACGTGACCATTCTTGATATTGAATGATTCTTGATAACATTAAACAAAAGCCTTTAAATCCATAGATATAAGAATCTTCATTTGAAATGTTATCACTGTAATAATATTCAACTGGATTCTTCCAATATTTTTTAACCTCTTCAAATGTTTCTTCATAAACAATAGAATTATTAAATATGTTGTAATTAATAACTTTTTTAGTATTTGGATCATAATTTAAAACATAAAATTCAAATTTTGGATTATCTTGTTTATTCATATATTACTTTCCCTTTTTATCCTTTCTAATCGAGCTTATTGTAAATTTGTAAAACTGCTAAACTTAAACAGCCAAAAACAAATCCAGTAATATAAAGATTATTAGGTGACATAGTTTCTTTTATAATTGCGCCCGAAATAATAATCATAACGTAAATGCTTAAACATAGTATTTTCTTCATCAAATTCTCCTTTTGCATATTATTAGATACCTTCTAATTACAATAAAATAATAACATTTGTTCTTGTACTAGTCAGTAATAATATGAATGAATCTAAATGTTTTTTAATTCTTTCAACCAAGTGTCACGTTCAAAATTCTCTTTTTTTAACACTGCTCTATTTACTGTGTTAATATCACCTATATGAAACACTTTTTCTTGCATACGTGTTAATCCAACATAAATAATATTGCTATTTAACATATATGTATGACTAGATGGTGTAAATAAAATAATAACTTTGTTTTGTGATCCTTGAGATTTATGACAAGTAATTGCATAAGCCAAAGAAACATTTTGCATATCTTCACGAGAATAACCAATTAAAACATCATTAAAATCAATAACAATTAAATCATCTGTTATATCTTTTATTACTCCAGTTTCGCCATTTGCTAGAAAAATATTTGTTTTATATTCTACCCATTCTTTATTACCAAATTGTTCATCTAAAGTTACCGCAACTGCTTCTCTATTATTTACAGTTTGCATTACAATATCACCAATGTAAAACTCTTGATTTTTTACTGTTACATGAATATCATTTACATCATGTGGATTTGCTAATGGTTGTAATAATCCATTTAGTGCAACACTTCCAAAATCACCTTTCCTGTAACATGATAAAACCGTGACTTCATCAGGTTTATAGGATTCTAAAACCCTTTTATAAATAGTAACTAGATAATTTATACCTTCTAATTTATCAGCATTAATAAAGGTATAATCTTTATTATCACCATAAACCATCATTTTCTTTTTGTCATCTTTTTGTTCTTTTAAATATTGAACACTATTTCTTACATCGGTTGCGACCTTCATTAATCCGCCATCATTATAACGGAATACTTCAGTTAATTTAGTACATGGTAGTTCTTTGATTGATAATAAATCATGTAATAAATTACCACAAGCAACTGAAGGTAATTGGGCTGGATCACCGATAATCAACATTTTTGTCCTTCTAAAATCAATAGCTTCAAGTACTCTTTTAAATAAGAAAATATCCGTCATAGATACTTCATCAATGATTAACACATCACAGTTTAATTTGTTTTCTTCGTTATAAGTCCATTTCGGTGGAACATAACCAAGACCTCTATGAATTGTTTGAGCATCAACTCCAGTATAATTACCCAAGACCTTACTTGCCTTACCTGTGGGCGCTAATAAAGTAAAGTTTTTACCTAAATCATTTAACATATTAAGAATACCTTGTACTGAAAATGATTTACCAGTACCTGAATAACCGACTAAAATACTAAATTGATTTTCACATAAATTTTTTAAAGCATTGCTTTGTGTTTCCGTAAGTTGTGCTTCATCAATTTTTGTATAATCTTTATAATTGCAATCATAAACTTCTTTGAATTTATTAGCATTGATAATACGATCATAAATATATTTTTCAGTCTCATATGTACTTTTAATTGAAACATACGGATGATTTTCATTATCCACATGATAGTAAATATCATCTTCCTTAAGACATTCGACAAATTTATTTGAACATTCTGGTGTTAATGTTTTAACTTGCTCATTTAATTCTTCTAATCTAACTCTTGTACTACCATTATTCTCATTTTCTTTTAATGTATAAAGTATGCAAGAACGACATCTTTGTTTTGATGTCATTAAATCATATCCAAAATCAATCGTGTTATTTTTTTGAAAATCTAATAACATTGCATCAGCAGTTTTGAACCCAATACCACTTAAATCACATAAAAATTTATATGGATCATCAAGAACTTTTGCTCTTACTTTTTCAATCGAAGCATATTTATCATACATTTTTCTTATAACATTAATTGATAATAAACCTTTAAATTCATTAATCAAATCCATTAATTTAAAGTTGTCAATAATTTTGTCTCTAATTTTTTTAAATGATTTTTCACCAATTCCTTTTACTATGCTTAGGTCAATTGGTTCATCGTTTAATACCATATCAATAACATTGGGATAGTTTTTATATAATTCATTTGCTTGATTTAATGTTAAAATACTTTTTAAAAATGTATAAGTTTCTTCTGAAGTAGTAGGCTTATCACGTCTACATGAAATTACTTTATACGACATCCCATATTTACCTTTAGTCTCAACCCCTGTAATCTTATAAGGAGTATTAAAATCTAAAGTTGAAATATCACCCATTATTGTTACGTTTCCATAATTATTAAGAGAAACTTGTTTAAATTTTTCACTATCAACATTCATTGCATAAATTCTAAAATCGTCTCTTTGAAAGATACAGCGATTAACTGTACCTTCAAAAGAAACTTCTTTTTGTTTTTCTATAACGCCATCACCTCATAATCGTTTAATATATCTTCATATTCATCTATTTTTACCCATTTGCCATTTTCGTCTGGTCTAACTTTATTCTCCTTATCTAATTTATCTATTCTCAAAATCGAATATTGTTTAAAAGGATCTTCAATAAAATGGTTTCCTCTTTTAATTCTTGTTAAAATTTCCTCACCATCATTCAAACACCTTAAAATCATTCTTGGTTTTCTTGGGTCTTTATTAGTCGTGATTTTTAATACAATGTAATACCTATAATCAATTTCATGATTGAAATATTCAACATATTCTAAATTATCCATTTCAAATTTGACTTGATCTTGTACATTCATAGGTTTATTTGGAATATCTTTTACTAATTCTTTTAATAAACCTATACCATTAATTTCTTTGAATAATTTAGCTGTCTCTTTATCTGAATATTTTTTTACATAATATTCAGAAATACCTAATTCATCTAATTTATCTTTTTTAATTTGTTTAATATTTCCTTGTTTTAATTTGTTAAACATTTCATAAATATCAAACAAATATTGATTTTCACCAAAATCAGAAAAATAATTTAGTCCAATCAAAACATTCATTTGTCTTGAATTGACACTTGTTTTATTTTTTATATCTACCAGCAAATCAACAAAATTGTTATATGTATTATGTTGTGATAATTCATATAGTTCTTCAGCTATAATCTCGTTACAATATTTGACTGAAAGAACACCTTTATAAATTGAATTATTTTCTTTATCTTCCATATAATTTGCTCTTGATTTACCAAATTTAATTGAATGTAATTTAATACCAAAATATTCAAGTTCCTTAGTCAAATATCCAGTTCTCACTTTATCATCTGAATATAAATCAAATACAACTGAAAAATATTCTAATGGATAATGTGTTTTCAAATATGATCCATAAAGAGCATCAATTGCTACTGACAAAGCGTGACTTGCATTGAAACTGTATTTTGCAGCATCATTTACTACTTTCCATGTTTCAGCAAATCCATTCATTTTACCTAATTTGTCGAACCAACCTTTTTCAAGTTTTTGTTCTAACTCTTGTAAAGCTTCAGGTGTAAACTTCTTCTTTGATATTTTCTTAATTATGTCGTAGCTTTGGGACATTTCTATCCCTAACCACCCTAAATAGGTCATAATCGACTCTTGATACATCATATAATGAAATGAATCCTTTAATAATTCATCTAATTCTTCTACTCCAGTTGAATAAGGTTTTCTTTCAATAAAATTATTTAACAAACTTGCAAATCCTGGTCTGATTGCCGCTACATAAGCTGCCATTTCGGCAAGATTTTGTGGTTTATATTTTTTTAGTATTTGTTTATCGTAGTCACTGTCACATTGGTTAATTGTTGTAGTGATACCATTACCAATTAAATCCCATACTTTTTGATCACAATGATTAACAATGAAACTAATGTCATCAATAGGTCTACCTATTTTTTTATAAACTTTATCAATAATATCCCAAACAGTTACAACCAAGAAGTCATCTTTGACATATTTATATACGTCACAGTTATAACCATCAAGACAACAACAAATACGGTCTCCAACTTTAATTAACCCAATTTCTCTAGAAATAGGTTTATCTAGCAATAAGAAACTGCATGGCGAGGGCGATATAGAGTCAATAACTCCTAAAAATACGGATGATTCTTTAATTAACTTACCCCAATAAGGATGTTCTCTGTAATCATCAATATTCTTACCAATTTCATTATAAGCATCAAAATCTAATCCTTTTGCTTTACACCACATCTTAAATGCCTGTGAATCTTTCATAGTTCCGTAGGCAACCATGAAATAAATATTATCATCACCTAAAATATCTTTAGCAGATTGTATAATAGGTTCTTGACTAGCCACGTTCAAATCAATCCATTACTACCCCTAGTTTCCTAGTATTTATGTGTTAATAATTAACACGGGGTGTAGACTATACAATAATCGTTGATATGATCTCGGATTCTCCTTGGTAGTCGTTGCGAACTTCTCGTGTCAACACGATTGATTTAGAGCTGTTTCTCAGGATTATCTCATCATTAATCTTGTTACCATACCATAATGATTAGTTATGCCATGTTTCGATTTCTCTAACACTTGGTAATTAATGCTCTTAAAGACTTCCCCTGATATTCAGAGTTTTTCATTATATATCACTATATAATGCGACAATATTATTTAATAAAAAGTAATTCTAATAAGGCGTATCTTTTATTATCAATTTCAAGAAAACCTTCTTCTTTTATTTTTTTAATTTTTCTACTACTTATATGTTCTTTTTCGTGTAAATTTTTACTATTTAAGTATATTTCACCAGTTTCAAGACAAACTATTGGTGTATTTCTCTTTTTACTTATCAATGATAGATATAATAATTCTTGTTTATCTTGATAATATGGATATGAAACCCAATGTAATCCAGCAGCAGTTCTACATAAATTATCCAGAGCAACCGAAAACGAACTTTCATTTTGTACATGATATTTTTCTCTTGCATCTTCAATGCAATCAAAAATTTCTTCAGTTTCGACACAATATATCTTTTTTGCTTTTGGATTATTGCCTTTTTTATTATGTTGAGATTTTTTCAATTTATTACTTAAAGATTTCTTCATTTCATCAGACCATTTATGATTATAATTTGGATTATTTTCTCCTTGCACTAATGATGAAATCTTTTCTTTAAATTCTTTACTTTGGTAAACACTGTTTGGATCATTTCTTAATTTAACCACTTTTTCTTTAAATTCTTTGTTAGACCATAATTTTTTAGAAGATTTTGATATTTTTTCTTTACTTTCATTGCTTTGTTTTCAGTTTTTACTAATTCTTCCACCATCAGCTAAATTTGTTAAATGATAATCAGTGTTTTCTCTATAATATTTTATCAATTTATATTCTTGTTCATATGCTTCATCTTCCGACAAACCATCCATAACTATTCTTGACGAACATTTATTGTTTTTATATACTTCTTGAAAAAATCTATTCCTTCTTGAGGATTTTTTGTATCTATCATTATGTCCTTTTCCAACATAAAAAACTTCATTGGTTTCAATTATGTACCACTCGTACACGTAGTAATTGTTTATGTTATCACTCCTTTTCTTTTTGATTTACTTTTTATTAAATTTTTCTTATCGGGCATTGATTTCGTAGCTAAAATTCTTTCAGCACTCATAAAACGTGATGGATATAACTTTGTAGGTGCTTTTAATCTATCAACTTCGGTTAATCCTAATAGATTATTAATATAAAAAGAGACTGCCGAGTTATGAACAATCATATTGTTCAATAGATAACTATGCGAATCTTCAACTTCTAAATCATAAACAGAAGTTTTTACATTCTTCAATACTTCAACGTTTTCGACAACAAAGTAAACATATTTTTTATCAGCAAACACTTCTCTATTTTCAAACATACCTAAACCTAGATTATTCATTTGTTGATTGTTTGGAAAACATACATAATCTCCAGGTTTTACATCTTTTGCTTCAATCCATTGTAAAGCTAATTGTTTATTTACTGTAACTGACATACCATCTCTAGTCACATAATCTTTTTTAAGAATGAGAATCTTATGATTCAATGTGCAAATAGATGGATTATCTTCATTAGAAAACTGATGTGTAATTTTAATCATATCTTCTTGAATGTCATATCTGATTGTATTTAATACTTGTTTCCATTCGCCATTAATATCAACTACATAAGCACCTTTAATCACTTGATTAATAGGTTTAACCATTTTTCTTGTATGGACTAAAGCGTCTTCTGTAAAACAACCTCTTCCACTTCGAGTAATTACTGCGTTATATTCATTAACTGCACGTTCAACAATTGCATGGTTTAAAATGAAATAATCAGCCATTCCACAATCAACAACTGTCTTATATTCAGACGTGATTGCTTCGTAGTATTCTTTTCTTCTTTTAGGATTAGTTTTACATTTCTTTTTATCCCATTCTTTAAGTAGTAAGTCTTTTAAATATTTATTGCTATCACCTTGAATAATCTTTGGCAATTTAAATTCTTTATCAATATAAATTGGTTCACATTCATCAAAAATATATGTATTTGTAATAGCATCAAATATTTGTTTATCATTTAGAACACCTTGTTGTTTATATCTTCTAACAATCGTAGGAACACTTGGGTAATCTAAAATAAAATTAGATTCATCTTCATAAACAATTCCTTTTGCTTTTAAATACATATCTCTATAAATTGCATCTTGCTCATAAATATAATGACTGTCATTTGCATGAATTAACGGAATATTATATTTTTCGTGCATTAATAAAATCAATTTATTATGTCTACGTTGTACATCATCAGGATGTGCTTGTACTTCTAAAAAGAAATGATCTTTAAAGTGATTTAATACTGGTTTTAAAAATTTTTCTTCCCAATCATTACCTTTAAAGAGTCTTGATGCAACACAACTTGAAGTCACTATTACATTTCCTGGTGTTAATGATAGTAAACACTTTAAATCAATTCTTGGTTTATAATAGAAACCATCAGTATTTGCTTTTGATAAAATTGTATTAATTTCTTGTCGACCTTCTTTATTTAAAGCAACCAACATCAAGTGATAATTACCTCTATCTAGTTCATACATATCGTCAACATAATATGCTTCAACTCCATAGATACATTTCAAATTATTTTGTTGACATAAAGTAAAACATTCAAAAATATTACCTTGCCATCCGTGTTCAGTTGTAAAGTATGAATCATGACCTAACTCTTTTGCTCTTTCGATATAATCAATAGGTTTTGAAACACAGTCTTGTGTTCTAATGTTTGAATAATGTGTATGTTTATGATAGTTGTAGTAGAATCCATTTTTAAAGCGTTCTACTTTAAGCAATTCTACTCTATCCATTTAAAATACCTTCTAATAAGGAATTCATTAAATCCATATCTTCATTACTAGTACCAGCATCATATGATTTTTTAGTATCAGAGAGTAAATCTATTCCACCTTTTTCGGCTTCTAATTTTTCTAAATATTGCTTGTAAGGTAATAATAAATTAGCTGAATAACCACATAAATTTGCGTAATAATATGATTGAGATTTAACTGATTCTTCATTATCCCAAAATAATTTATCATTATTTGTTTCATTAAATTCTTTTGTTTTTGCATTAATTTCATCAATATTAGAGACAATTGTATTTGTCCATAAATTGACTAATTCTTCCGTTAATTCGACATAAACCCAACAATCATTAAATTCAAATTTTTCTTGCACTTCTTTCGGTAAACATTCAATGGAATTTGAATCAACTAATTTGACAATAAAATCATCAATTTCTTTTTCATCATATTTAAAGTGTTTTAACCAAGTTTTTACATTCGATGTTAATGATGATCCTAGTTTACATCTTTCAATTTCTCTTACCTTTTTCTTACCATTTTTTTGTTCAACAGTAACATTTTGATATTTTAAGAAATTCCATCCAATTTTGATTTTATCAAATGGTACATTATATAATTGATGAACACCAATTGCATAAGTAACTAACTGTCCACATTCATCTAAAGCCTTTTTACCTTTATAAATTGTGCTTGTTTTCCAGTCACCTACAACATAACTACCGTCTTCTAAAATTCTTAAAACATCTATATAGCCTTGCAAGTAAATGTCATCTCTAAATTTAATTAACATAAACTTTTCAAGTTCAAATTTATTATTTTCATCACTTTTTAAGACTTTATGATGTCTATAAAAATGATCTAAATTTTGTTTATATTTATTTTTAATATTGTCATTCTTTGCTTTATCATTTCTGTTAAATTTAAGATCAACAATATCTATATTCAACATCCACCCCGTATCAAATTCATCGTACATTTGATCATAAGTGATTTCATTACCATAAAATTTTTCTAAAGTTTCATGAGCAATACCACCTAATGGAGCGTATGCGCAATTATCATTATCTTCACGAATATGTTTTATATACTTTAAAAAGTATTCATATTTAGAATTCATATAAGAATGAACTCTAGACCAACTCCATAAAGCATCAATATTTAAATCTCTACATAATTGTGAAAGTTCTTCACTTGTTTTTCTCAAAATACTCCTTGAAATCTATACTTCTTTTTCTTCTAAACTTTTTAAATATTTCTTATGTTCCGTTTCATCATATTTAATCTTGTATTTAAAAATAAAATCATAAATTTTCTTTGGCGCATCAGCTATTGAATCTTTAGGATTTAATAAGTCATGTTTGTCATATGTATAGTAGACATTTCTAATACCATAAAATTTCTCACATATATATCTAACTTCATTAATACTCACATCTTTATCCATGCTAATTACAATATCAACATTTAATCCTATCAAAATTCTAGCTTGTTCATTGGACAAACTATGTCCACTGATTGCAACACCTGTTTTATCTAGTCTAGAATGTCTTTTTAAGACGCTTTTTTCTGCTTCATATACCACTACATATCCTTTTCCTTGAATATATTTCTTATTTTCCCATAAACCAAATAAATTCTGATTTTTTGGATATGTTGGTGTTATGAAATATTTTTTTATACCAAATTTGTCATAATTAGGAATAACAGTTCTCATGTTATAACCTAACAATTTACCATCTAACCAATATCTTAATGGAATAATATTTCTTTTATGAATATTACTATACGCTAGACCAAATTCATCTATAGTTGGTTGTGTAATTCCTTCTTTAAATAAATCAATATGAATAAACGGAATATAATCCATTTGTTCAATTTCATTTATATCAGCTAAATCCTCATAATCAGGTGTTGAATTACGAATAACTTTTTTAAATACATCTAAAGGATCAATTTTCTTTTCTTTTTTAATTTCCTTTTTAAAAGTTATAGGTAAATCAAATAATTTATGAAGATATTTAATTGCATCACTGAAATCAAAATTTTTGTTATCTCTTGATAAGTTATACTGTACAAGGGTAAAAATATCGGGTGAAAATGTACTGTTTTTTCTAAAATATTCTTCTCTTGTATAGTTGATAACATTTAAATACTTGTCATTAAAGACAAGAATACATGAAGGATTGTCACCATCGACATTCCCACAAGAATAGTATTCTTTATTTTTATTCAATTTTATATGGTGACATCCTATTTCGTTTAAGACAAAATCTACTTTGTCATTTTCATAAATGTATTCTTTTAAATCTTGTGGTGTCATTACTTCATATCCTTTTTAGAAATCTACTGGAACAGTTGTATATCCTATTTCTTTTAAAATATTTCTTGATAAATCATGTTCTATAACTATTTGATACTGATTTGCCGAACCTTCACGGTTTTTAACAATAAATATTATTTGATAATGTTTTTTAGGATCGAGTTTTACTGGAACTTCAGACCTTTTATTAATCCCTTCTCTACGTAAAACTTTTAACGCCCTTTTACCTCCAGGTTTTTCATCATCAAACATTGTTCTAATCATTAAACAAGTTGAAGCTGGATCGACAATATTTTTAGCCATACCAATATTATCTTGAGTATAATATCTTTGCATTGAACTTCCTTTACTTAATTGAAAAGTAATTAAGATATGTAAATTTTTACTTTCAGGTTTAACTACATCGTTGATCTCAACCATATTTTGTTGCATTTGTAACCATGATTGCTCATTGGTTGAACCAGCATCCATCTTATAAGTATCAAGTGCAAAATATTTAACACCCATAGCCGAATATTTATTAATTACTTTAATAACGTTAGCTGTTTTATATCGTTTGAAAGGTAAAATAATAATTGTTTTATCTTTATCCTTTTCTTTAATCCATTGAGCAGCTTTTCTTAATGAATCTTTAAATTCTTCAGTATAATTACCGTCACGAACTGTTTGTTTTTGCATATCAATATCTAAAATATTATTCGCAACATATACTAAAAATTCTCTTTGCCATTTCTTTAAACCATCTTCATTCAACATAATGACAATTCTTTCATCGTGTTCAATAATGCTTGGTATAACAGTATTTCTTAAAAATGCTGATTTACCAACATTTGAAAGTCCACCTACTAAAGTAATTGAACCCATATATTGACCACCAGTTTCATTCGTTAAAATAGGCATATTATGATATGGTAAACCTACTGCCATTCCTTGATCTAATTCATCTATTAAATCATCAATACCAGTTGAAATACCATAAGTTACAATATCTCCTTCGGCATTAATAAAAGTATCATTCATCAAACAGTTATATTCATCGGCAATTTCATCAATTGTTATATCTGAAAATTCGCTTAATTTTTTATCATCTATAAAAATATTTAATCTATTACATAGGTTATAAACTGCATCCCATTTTTTTAATTCTTTAACATAGCCATCAAAGTTAGATACATCAACATATTTTTTTGCGGTATCAATTGTTTTATATCCACCGTATTCGATGTATTTTTCTTTTAATTTTTCGTGCTTTTCTAGATAAAACCCAATTGTAATATCATCCAATTTTGCTTTATCTTCAGTTTTGTATACAGCACTAGCTATTACAAAAAACACCCTCCATATATTTGAAGAAAAGCTATCCATAGTAATATCTGTATTGTTAAATAGTTCAGGTTTTTTATACAAAATTGACACTACATTAGCTTCAGCAGATATTTTTCTATCGACAATTTTCTTTAATATATTTAATTTTTCTTTCTCAACGGGCGTAATCTTTTCTTCAGCTATAAACTTCACCGCCCATCTCTACCAAAGGTCTTTTAATTTATCATTAACTTTTGTAGTCTTTTTAATATAGTTAGCATTTTGATTATTTGCTAAATTGCTAATATTAATTTGATCTACTTTGCTTTTTTCTTCTTCATATCTTTTGTTTAATAGATAAGCATTATTGAGTTCGTCTTCAACAATTTTTCTAATATAATGGAACTTTTGCTGTTCACTTTTAAAATCTTTAGTTCTTATTGCATAACTTATTTTGTTTTTACTTAATTTAAAAGCCAATAAAACAATATCATACCCATAATTAGCTTTATCTTTTTGTCTTTTATTTTCAACAACTTTACCAGTTGCTAAACCTTTTAAACCTAAAACAAAAGAAGAAGGAAGAGATTGTTTGCTATCATAATTCATTACTTCAGTTTTAACATATCGGTATAATTCACCGAATTGTTCTTTTTCTTTTTCAGTCAAACAACTTATCCTCCTTCTTGAATATTATTTAGTTAATTTTAAAATATCTTTGGCTAATGACATATCAGTGATGTCTTTAGGACTAGTTAATCCATGTTCTTTTAAAGCTTTTAAGATTGGTAAAATCGCAGTTTTATCATCTTTTTTATCAACAATAAATTGATAAATTTCGTCATTGATTGCTTCTAAATCTTTCTTTTCTTTTTCGGCTTTCAACATTTGAGCAATTTCTTCTTCACGTTGTTCACGTGCTTGATCTTGTTCTTTTTTTGTTTCTTCAAAAGATTTACCAGATTTAGATTGTTCAGCCTTAATAGCATCGGTTAAAGCTTTGATAAACTCATCCGCATCAAAGGAAATTTCAGGCACAATATCGGCAAAACGTGATCCTGAATCAACAACCATCAAATCATCCCTGAATTTAATTTTTCTTTCTTGACCTTTAACTACGCCTTTAACAATTTCTTTGCCTTTAAAATCTTTTTTACCAGTCTTTTCTTTAGCAATCGATCTATCATTGTATGCTAAAGCAAGAAAGTGGCATTTCTTTTTTAATCCATTAAAATAAGTTTTAGCTACATCGTTTGTTAAAGTGTTATATGTCGCTTCACTAATAACATCGGTTACTTCTTTTGTTTTTACGTGACCAATAACAATGAAGTTGACACCAACTTCTTTTAATTCCCAAAGAGAATCTAACATTAAAGATAGTGCGACTTCTTGCCCTCTTTGGTAACCTTTCCATGCAGCGTCGATAGTTTTAACTTTTGCATCTGGATATTCTTTATTACTTAACCTAATTGATTCAGCTTCGGCTAATTTAATAAAGCCATCATATGTATCAATTACCACAACTCTTAAATCTTTATAATCTGTGGTTTTGTTTTCAATGATGTCATCTTTAATTTCTTTAAAAGTTGACCAGTCTTTTACTTGTTCGTAGACAATTCCTTCAATAGCATCAGCGCCATCTTCTTTCTCCATTTCTAAGAACATATAACCATCTTCACCAACCAATTTTTCACAAACATCTCTAATCAAAGTTGTTTTACCAATCTTAGGTTCACCTAATAAAATTGTGTTATATGCTAATGGATCAACTTTAACATGATTTTTTTGTCCAAATCTTCTTGCCATGATTATTCAGCCCCCATTTCAGCTAGAATAGCTGCCAAATCCGCATCTTCTTCTTCAGAAATTGGTTCAACTGTTTTCATTTCAGCTTCTTCTGTTTCTTCTTCTGTACTTGGTAAAATAAATTCTAAATCTTCTTCTTTGTATTTACCTCTATAGATTTCAAGTACATTTGAAGTTACATCGCCTTTTGTAACTTTTTTAATATTAGGCATTACAAGTACCATGCGTCTTTCTCTAGATGAAGATGCTGAGCATCTTGATAATGCTTCTTCTAATGGAATAATATCTAAATCAACCATATGTTTAATATCCTCTTCTAAATCATCGTAAGTTGCTTGTACTGTAGCACCACCTTCACGGAATTCACCATTAAATACAATTTCATCTACATCTTTTTTTACTTTGAATAAAGCATTACATTTTTTAATGTATTGTTCAGGATTTGCTTTTTTATCAATTTCATATTCAAAGTCGACTTTGTATGGATAATTAGATTTAATTTCTACTCCGTTATAATCTTTTAAATAATCGACACAATAACCTGGAATTAATAAACATCCTTTATCACTATCATATTCTTTAAGGTCTAAACAATCTTTATCAAATAAAATAGCTTGTTTAAACGTAGCAGTATATTTTGTTGGACTATCAAGATAATCTGCTAAATACACACCTGTGATATTTTTTTGAACTTGAACGTTTCCATTTCTAATTTGATATTTTAAATTACCAGTTACAGAAACTTTCATACCTTCTTCAAGATTTTCACTTAAGTATTGAATAAAGTCATATGCTGATAAGAAATGTTCTTTAACAATATTCCCTTTGTCATCTTTCTTAATTTCCGCTCTAAAGAAACATAAGTTCCCAACAGATTTCAAAAGTTCTTCATCTTTACGATCTTCCCATGCGATTTCAAATCTATTTTGAAAATCATCATGACCTTCTTCGTCTTTACCATGAACATAGATTTTATTTTCTTTGTCTTTACCGTAACCTCCCATAGCGTCTGCGTAAATAAATCCGCATTTTTCACCACAGTTAATTCCTAAAAACATTTGATTATAAATCCAATCCGATTTAGATGATTCCACATCGATTTTAAAAGTATTTTTACCAGGTTTTGCGACCTCACCAGACAATTTAAATGCTGATGCTGATTTCTTAAGATTATTTAATTGTTCTATAATATTTTCTCCTTTTTACTTCTTTAAAATTTAATTCTTATTTAATTGTTCTTAATTTTTTGTTATATTCTTTTTACTGATTGTTAATAATTGTTCTTACTACATATTATTAGATACTACCGAGAGTTAAAAAATTATAACCCTCTTACTTATACTCCTTTTTTAACCACATCCTTTCAAAAATATATAATTAAAATGTTAATTCAAATGTTCCAAAGCGTTTACTATTTAATACGATAAATTTTACTTCTTTATCATCATCAAAGACTTTAAATAATAGTCCCGATCTAATTTGTTTAATATCGAATACAGGATATGTTTTACCTACAGTAAACTTTTCATTATTTGATTTAGTGCAAATAATTCTTGCTCTTACTTTATTATAATTTTTCTTGTGTCTTTTTCTTTCTTCATTATTTTCTTCTTTTACTTCTTCAACTACTTTAATTTCTTCTTTATTCATAAAAACTTCTTTACCTCATAATTCTTTCTATTTGTACTAAATTTTGTAATTTTATATATTTTTTGATATTTTTCGTTTTTTTAAAATCCTAAAACTAGGTATTTTAGACTGTTAAAATTTTTCTATAAAATGCTGATTTTAGGATTTTGATTAATCTTCTAGCTTAAAACTTGGCATTGGTAATAATTTCTAACCCTTGAATTTTACCAGTATTCCAATCACGATGTTTAATACCATAAACTGTTTTACATCCTTTAAATAAATCTTCATATTTCTTGGCAGCTCCATTATCTGGAAAATAAATAATTGTATCTTTGCCAATTCTTTTTAAAATAGAAGTTATTAAAGGTTCTATGCCAGAAATATGAATATTGTTAATTAATGCTTCGCTTACAGAAGAATGTGGATCACAAACAACAACATCATTAAAATTTAATGAATTAATAATTTCGCTAAAATATTTTAATGTAACAACATCGTTGTTATTTTTTACTCTATCCATTCTCGCATTAGGAATATAGTTCATATATAAAATTATTGGACTGTTTTTCGTGAATCTTCTAATATGCTTAACTAAATAAATTAATCCAACTAACTCTTCATTGTTTTCAAACTTCCAATTAATTCTATAAAACTCTCTATAATCACTATGTTCAAAGACATCTATATCCATTCTTAAAGTTCCATCAGGAAAATGATTTAATTCGACAATTTTATCATTTAATTTAAGCATTATCTTCACCTACTATCCCTTCATATTCTTTTTTATCAATATATTTAAAACTAAAACCTTTATATTTAACATTCTTCAAACAAGCATGACTAATATTCTCTTTCCCAAGATATGTTCCAAATAATTTTATTGAATTCTCGCTTAAATCAGACAAACCATAAAAAACGTTTAATAATTCACTGTTTTTATATACAGCAACATACTTTTTCTTATTGGAATTATTCTTGGGCATATTTATGTATTTATCAGGATTATTTAAAATATCTTTTTTTAATGTTTCATATGCCTTTTGAGCATCTAATTCGTTATCAAATCTACCACCATAATAATTTCTACCTTTATATACAACAGTAACTTGATATTTATTTATTTTATTTAATTTTGTTACTCCTAAATATTTTGAAGATGTATGTTTCTTTATAGCTTCATTTCTAACATCTAGGTTTTCCCTCACAGTTACAAAACAACAATTTTCTAAAGAATATTCTATGTTGCTTTTATTTTCTGTCTTTTTATCTTTATCTAGTTGCAATTTACCTTTCATAAAAAGCTTTTCATTATATCCTTCAATATTTTTTATATCTTCCAAAAAATATTCAAAACATAGCCATCTTTTACATATGGTTACATTTTTTCGATGATAAGAAATAGTTCTTCTTTCTTCAGAAGAATAACATCTCTTTAACATACCACTCCATAGAGAAAATTCTTTTTTATAATCTGAAGTTTTTCCTTTAATATTGCCAACACAAGCAACATCATAATATATTGGATAATAAGGATCTCTAATTTCTCCTTGTAAAACACAGGATCTCATTGCTATTTTTTCGTAGCCAGTTAATAAAAATTTAATTTTAAATTTATATTCAGGATATTTTTCAATAATTATAAAGTCACCATATTTATTGGAAGAAAATACATCGCCAACTTGTATTTTTTTATTCATTAATTTCCTCAATTTGTAAACTCTTCATTAAAACTTTTGTTGCATCAAAAGCCTTTTTGGAAGTTGCACTTGTACAACTTGTGTTAATAAAAACTTTAATATTTGGAAATGAATTTTTAATCATTACTGCATTACTTAAAACACATATGTCAAAACACAAACCAGCAAATTCAATTGATGATATTTCAACATTGTTTTTAATAATATTTTTAATTTGTTTAATTAATTCTATTGAGCCAAATGTTTCTTTTTCGAGCAAAACATAGTCACTTTTATCTAATTGATCCTTAACATCAGGAATCAAATTAAAACCCCAAGTACCAAATAAACAATGTTTAATTGGAAGATATTGCCCCTCTAATGTATTAAGATAATCTCCATAATGACAATCTTTTGTAACAAAAATATAATCTTCATTTTTTTGATATGCCTTAATCTTATTTACCACATTTGGAATGATAGTTTGAGCTTCTTTTGTTCCCAAACTACCAGTAACAAAATCATTTTGCATATCAACTACAACAAGCAATTTTTTCTTTTTCATAATTTTTATTTCCTTAATCTAATTTTTAGTAAATAAATCTGGTTTAACTTTTTTGATCTTATTAACTACTTCGTTTCTTAATTTTTTAAAATCAACCGTAGGATTTTTAAATTGTTTAACGAAGTTCCATGATTCTTCAGTTACCAATGTGTAGAAACAAATATTTAATAATCTTGGAATTAAAACACCTTTTTCAATTTCAGAATTTTCATTTAAAATTTTTGAATATTCTTTTTCTACAACTGCTTCTGAAAAATATTCATTGATAATTCTCATTCAATCTATTTCTAAATTCTATAAACTTTTTCATAATATTTTCTCATTTCTAATTTTTTCTTTATCTTCTTCTAATTCTTTACTTCTATCTTCAATTCTCTTTTTAGCAATCTCAAAATATTCTTTATCCAATTCAAATCCAATGAATTTACGATTTGTATTTAAACAGGCTATGCCTGTACTACCTGAACCCATACAATTATCCAATACAAGCATATCTTCATTTGTATACGTCTTAATTAGATATTCCAACAATGCAACAGGTTTTTGAGTTGGATGGACATTTTTATTAATTGATTTATTAATTTTTAATACGGATTTAGGATACCTATAACCATCATCTTTATTTCGCACTTTAACTTTCATGCTTCCATAATGACTATCTTTTGGATTTACCACATCATTAACAGTTTTTCTTTTATCGACTTTCCCGTATCTATCATAATCTCTGGTATCAAATATTTTTTTTAATTCATTTTTATCGAGATTTTCTATATCTTTAAACTCTAATACTTTATATTTAATTGGGTTATAACTAACCTTATTGCTATTCCCACTAAATACAATTATTTCTTCATGATATTTTAGAGGGGCGTATTTCGCACTCATAAAATTTGCCGCCTTTTGCTTTTCCCATATCCATTCATGCTTAAAATGTTTAATGTTGCTATTTATTAGTAATGAAGTAAAAGGTTGACTTCCAAACAAAACTATCGCTCCATTATCTTTAATAATTCGATTATATTGTTCCCATAACTTATCAAAAAGAATGATTGTATCCCATTTACAAGCAGTAGTACCATAAGGTAAATCGCATAAAATCATATCTATACTCTTATCTGGTAGATTTTTCATCAATTCAATACAATCGCCTTGTCTTAAAATATAAGTTTTAATATTTCGAATCGTAAGTGACCTGATTTTACGAATATAAAACAATTTAATTTTAAAATGAAAGGAGAATACATAATATTTTGGTGTTAAAAATATCGTATTCATTGGTGTTTTTATCTAGTGAATAAAACTTATATTTTACCTTTGATGTTAACTAGAAATAATTCTTATTGCATATTATTACAGACTAGCTAACACCAAAAAAATAAAATACATAAATTTAGCAATTATCAGTAAAATTTAATTAATTACGGACAATTACTTTATAGACATAAATCTACGTTATCATATTCTTCCTCGCAGATTGTAGCTATGTGATAGCATAAATCATGAGGAATAACACTTCTTAAAATACTTCCTTTAATTCCTTGTGTTCCAGTTCTACTACCTCTAGGTGCTGCTACGTGACATGGATCACCATTTTTACATGGTGGTTTAAATTTTGGATTTGGATGATTTGTCCAGACATCTGTAGGTTTCATTCTACGTTGATTTGGCGGTAAATCTGTCATATAACTACAATAAGTAACAGTATATCTTGGTAAACCTTGCATGAACGACATCTTTCTTAATCCACCTCTAGGATTTTCAATAAACCAATATGTAGGTTTTAGTTCTCTTACTAAATCTAAACAATGTTGATTAATTCTATCACAAAATTTAGCATAATCACTCACTGGATCAAGATTACCAGTTTTAGGATTTTTCTTTCTATGATGAGAAATTCCCGCTATAGAATAACTGGTGCAATCATAGCTCATCCACACCACGTCAGGATGTCCAAATTTATCCAGCACTTCTTGTGCAGTTAATTCACCAATATCTTTATACAAATCAATATTTTCAAAATCTTTATTCCATTCCACCGAAAACACTTCATGTCCACGTTCTTCAAATGCTTTACCAATACTTCTTGTACCAGCAAATAATTCAAGCACCTTTAATTTCTTCTTATTACCTAAATCTTGATTTTTATTCAAATGTTAAATTACCTCCATTATATCAATTAAATTTAGATTGAAATATTAAAATTACTATTTTGACTTGATTTAAAATACTTAAATATTACCCAAAATTCGGTAATTATAGTTAGTACAATAAAAATCAAGTTTTATTCTTTTTGTTGAATTTCTTCAACTTCTCTAATTCTTTGTTTTGCTGTATTGAAATAAGTTTCATCAATTTCAATACCTATAAATTTTCTATTGTTCTTAATACATGCTTCACCAGTAGTTCCACTACCCATGAATGGATCAAGAACAATTTCGTTTTCTAAAGAACTATTTACAATAAAATTTTCAACCATAAATGTTGGCTTACAAGTTGGATGATTATAAAGTTTTTATCTTTTACCCATAATGGCGTTTCATAATGAGTTTTCTTTGTGCCAAATGAACCATATATCTTAACACCTTGTTCTCTAAAAAACATTATATATTCTGTATCACTTAAATACTTATTACCACAGGCTGGTACTGGATTTGTTTTATGCCAACTTAATAAATTCCAATTGATTTTTCTTTTATATAAAATATGTTCTTTATTCTTTTGATTTTTAAGAAAATAATCTAATAATACTGGAATTTGTTTTTGACTACAAAATAAATAAATATTTACCTTTTTCATAACTCTTACTAATTCATCTAAAATATTTTTATCAAAGCCATTACTAATTGTATTTAATTCCTTTATATATTTTTTATCTTCTTGGTTATATAGTCCACCACCACTTGTTTCTATTTCATAAGGTGGATCAGTTACCACTAAATCTACACTGTCATTTGGTAGTTTCTTTAATATTTCAAGGCAATCACCTTGTTTTAATATGGATGAAATTTTACTTTTATTGATACCATCTAAAGTACCAATAAATAGGTAAATTTAAAAACATATTAATGAAAGGAAACTACTGTTTAATGTTATATAATGTAAAATATGTAGATTATATGGATTAAATTTTACTGTGAATAAAAGTAAAATTTTATAATTTCGCTAAAACTTATGGTCTTTTATAGATTTCTTTATATACTACGGAATCCCTAAATTTTTCAGCTTCTATTCTTGCTTGTTCTTTGCTTCTATTTTGGTTAATTGTAAAACATTTAGTATGTTGTTTACCATGAATACTCCAATATACCATATATCGTGAATATTTACCTGATACCTCGTAATAAATATTTTGTCTTTTTGTATTTCTTTTATTTAAACCGTTGACATACATAGAAACATTTCTTAAATTACTTTTAAAATTATGCAAACCATTACCATCAATATGATCTACAGTCAAATCATCAGGACAATTGTTTATTAATCTATGAATAAAACCTTGATTTGAGTTACATAAATAATAAGTTTTAGCATCTTTTCTTATTTTCCAGTTATATTTTGAAATTTTTTCAAAATCTTCTTTATCAATAAAACTATAATATTTTTCTCCTTTTTTATTAATAATTTTAAGAATTAAAATATCATAATCCTCACCTAAACTATAATACTCATTAGGACATTTAATACCTTGTCCTATTTTTCGATAAATTAATTTTATAAATTATTCACCACTTTTTAAAATTGTGTCGGATAAAATTAATCCATCAGTATCACCTACAACAGAAGGATATACCCCATTCCATTTTTCAATAATTTTTTCTTTTAAAATTTGATCTGTTAATTGAGTAGATTTAGCTGCATTTGCTTCAGCTTCACCTTGAGCCTCGATTAATTTAGTTTCAGCTTCTTTTTGAGCCTTTTGTTTCTTTTGTTCAGCAGTTTCTACTTCTTTTTTAGCCACTGCTTCATCTTTAATGGCTTTTTCAATTTCATCACCAGCATCCATATCTTTTACTGTTAATGATTTGAAAGTAACACCTTCATTAGCATATTTTTCTTTTAATAATTCAGAGGCTTTTGCTAAAACTTCATTTCTTTTATCACCTAAAATATCAATAATGTTGTATTGTGTACAAACTTCTGATAAAGCTTGTTGTGCGTAGTTTGCAATAATATTTTTATTTAATGTATCAAGTGTTTTATAACCTTTATAAACTTTAAAAGCGTCTTTAGTTGTTACTTGATATTTAACATTAATATTCATTGTTAAGAATTGAGCATCATTTGTTTGAACCATTACATCTTTAACACTGCGTTCTTGAACAGTGGTATCAATTTCATAGATCTTGTCAAATGGTGTTTTAAAATGTAGTCCTTCATCTAAAGTTTCTTTACTTGTTCCACTAAATGCACTATACTTAACACCGACAGTATTAGCGGACACAAATGTAATACAACTCATACCTAATGCGACCAACAATGGGATGATTGCTAATAACTGTCTTTTATTTAATTTAGATTCATATTTGTTACTGTCATAACCAAACCCAATAACTATACCAATTGCTAAAACTAATAAAATAATACTAATTAATAATTTCAAATTTATTTTTCTCCTTGTTTTTCACGTTTCTTATCTTCGAGTAAATTAATTACTCTATATAATCTATCTAGAGCTTTTTCAGGGCTTCCAATGCCGCTAAATAATGATAAATATTTTAAGTCATCAAATTCTTTTGGGTATCTTTTATATAATTCAACAAAAACTAATAGCATTACATTAACAACTATAGAATTTCCACCTTGATTATATAAATGTTTATCATCCATCAAAGCGTTTGCTTTTTCATAATCAGAATCGCTAAAATCCATTAATCTAAAAACCATTTTAGGACTAGGTTTATATAACCTATTGTGATACCAAAACTTCTTACAATAATTTTGCACATTTCTACAAGTCAATGTACCAGTTATACCAGTAGGCATTGTAATCGTGTCCATTTCTGCAAAATTATATAACCCCATTTTCTTACAACCAATTCCCGCCGAAATTGGTAATTCTTCTATATATTTGATAAAATTCTCATAAGATATATTGGTATTAAAAACTTCATTGTATCTACTAATAAAATTATCAGTTAAATCATCTTTCTCTCTAAAATCAATTATATCTTCTAATTTATATTTCAAATCAATCTCTTTTGGAAAATCAAAAGTTGTATAAATGTCTTTTCTTATACTTACACATATAATACGTTCTCTTTTTTGAGGCACACCATATTTAGAAGCATCCATAACTTTATAATGTGATACATAACCTATATCATCTAATTCTTTTATGTATTGTTCAAAATTATGTCTATGTTTTAGTGCTAAAACATTTTTTACATTTTCCCAAATAACAAATTTTGGTTTACAATGTCTAATGATTTCAACACTATTCCACATTAGAGAACTTCTTGTTCCACTACCTTTATCACCACCATGTTGTTTACCCGACAAAGAAAATGACTGGCATGGACTCCCATGTGTAATTAAATCAATATTAGTAGGCAGTTTTTCAATATTAATTTGTGTAATATCACCAAGATTCAAACTATGATCAACTCCATGTATTGCACAATACGATTGAACTGCATACTTATCAAATTCGCAAAAATTAACCAATGACCAACTTTTACGAAAATTTTCAGTTTTATTAAGTCAACAAAAGATTCAATAGACTTGAGAATTTTAATAGACTTAATAATGAACTTTAACCATATAAGTTAAAATGTATTAGAAATTTTATTGATAGAATCAAGGTTTTTATAGTATTGAATAAAACTGAAATTCTAATAAAATCCCTTTCTTCTAAAATTTCCAATTATGTGGGAAGATTGTTCCCACCCTATCTCAAAGTAAAGGTTATTTACCTTGATTTCTTATTCTACATCAAGAATACAAAATTCAACATGTTCAATACCTGGTTCTCGCAATTCTTTATTAAAAGCTTTGCCACCATCAATATCTCTTATGAAATGTTTAACTTTGCTATTCTTGAATCCATGATTTAATAAATCACGTTTAATTTCATTTTTTGAATGTTCATTTAGCACATTTGGATCAACAGAACAATTTCTAAATTTCTTTAGATTTCTATAAACCCAATCTTGAAATAAACTATCCATAAATTTCTCCTTAATCTCTAACTACTGATTTAAAGACCAAATCTCATCTTGTAATTTTTGAACATCGTTTTCAAATAATTTACAAGCAATTTCATATAATTCTGGAATCTTTTTCATAACTCTATCAACGTAATCCATTTTATTTTTGATTTTCGGTTTCATTGATAAACATTCTTTACTTTCCATACGTCTATCTAAATCCAAATGATATTTCATTTCAAACTCACGATAAAGTAAACTATATCTTTCTCTATATTGCGTTGTTCCATACCTAATAATTTGGGTAATTCTTCTTCTCTTTTCTGTTAAATCAATATCATCTACTAAACCGACAATTACATCTTCTTTATGACAAATTTCAGTAGTTAACTCTTTATTTTCTAATCGAAGTTTTTGACGTTCTCTTTCTTCTTCAGCCCATTTCAATGCACGTTCAACTGGATTTTCAATCATATAACTATCTCTCATTGAATACACACCGTATTTTCTTAAAGCTGGTAATACTTCACTAGTCACCCATTTCTTGAATTTTTTTGCATTTGGTAATTTACTAGAAAGGATTAAACTGTAAAGACCTGATTCATTAATAAAAGTAAGTTTTCCAACCGTATTCCCATTTTGGGAATACGCTGATGTTTTTGTAACTTTATCATCTTCATCAACATGATTTATTACAGCTTTACTTGAATTTCTGTAACCCAATGCTGTTGCAATATCTTTCCCAACAAACCAAGGTTCACTATCAATTGTTATACTTCTTACTTCGCCAAATTCTTCATTATTAAATACTTGTACTTCTTCCAATAATTATTTACCCCTTATTTAAACCTTTAATTATTGTTATCTAATGCATCAAATCAGTGCATCACTTTATTCAATTACTTTTTCTATTCCTACTATTCTTCCATTAAATTTATCGCTATAATTAAGATCACCTTCATGATATGCGATGGGATATGCTTCTTTAAACAAATCCTTATCAACTAAAACCTCAACCATTGATCCATCAGATGCATGATAACAATTATTTACTGTTCCTTTACCTTTTTCATCCAACATGATCACTCTTGTCTCGTTTCCATTGTCAAATTTAATGATAAATCTATCTCCCGCCTTTCCATAAACCGTACCCATAGCAACACCGATATAATCTTTCCCATCGGTCGTATGTAACAACCCATCGCTTCCAATTTCAATTAAATCACTATGGATCAATTGATAGTTTGGTGAAGATTTATCTGTCACTAATTGATACGGTTCAAATGATTTAAACCAGGTATGATCTGAAGAACACAATCCTAATTTGATTGTAGGTATTCTTCAATTGGTTTTTTCTGAAATAAGAGTATTAATATCATTTACTTGATCAGTTAAATCTTTCATTTGAGATAAATACTCCTTATTTTGTTCTTTTGTAGATTTTAAACTCTTTTGTAATTGTTTATTTTGAGTTTCTAATTGTTCAATCTTGCAATTTTGGTAATAACCAATACTACAAGTCGTACCAATAGAACCTAAAACACCTACAGTAGCCAAACCTACAACAATTTTTCTTTTAAGTCTCATAATAAAACCTTCCTTTTAATTTTTATTTTTTCTTCCTCCTGGTCGTTATTTGATGTTCGCAAATGGAATCGAACCATTTTTATTCAAACCTGAACGAACAGTTCGGTATTGTGGTGAAAAGGAGATTACCACAATACCACTTTGACTAAAATGAAATTAAAATTATTAAGTAGTGTCCACAAGCAGAGTTGAACTGCTTTACGTTTCCCACATGGACAGTTTACGATGGATGAGGGAGGATATTTAAAATAGAGATTACTACCAACATGACATTTACACATAGCTTCTCATCCACCATATTTTGTATAAAAAGTTATTGAAAGGTGTACTCATCAACAGAATTGAACTGTTCTAGAAAATCTAGGCTACCTACGATGAGTAGATTGCAAATAGGCTATGGAAAGACTATAATTCGGTATTGTTTGTAATTATTAATATTTTGAAAGGTTAATTAACAGCCTATTTGCTATAAAATTTTATGAATGATTGTCACGAATGGAATCGAACCACTCTTATCGCTAACCTGCGTGACAAGATTTGATAAATAAGTTCTTAATTAAGATGAATCGACCTTTTATTTATTTTTTTGGTGACGAACCAATAAAAGCAAAAGCTTTGTTTGTGATATTAATAATACAAATATATTTAATTTTTGATTTGTTTTTTGACATCTGATTTCCTTATTCGTTTTTTGATTTTAAAAAGGAGATTTCCTCCATTCTTTTTGTTATTTAAGGTTTAATCATTTGTCTATTCAGTTGTTAATCAAGTTTTTATCCTATGTCGTTTCTTAATATCAAAACTTATTTATCTCTTCTGAATAATTATGATCAATGCAATTAGTGGTTTTTAATTTTGTATAACATGTTCTTTTCGTTTGGGCTTGACCACTTAAACCATAATTATTCGACTTTCTGAATATAGTAATATAGATAATAGTTTGTGTATTTAAGGAATCGAACCTTAATCAATGTTGCCTTTTGATGTAAGCCTACAATACACATATTATTAGATACCAGTTAAGGGCAAAAAATATTTTGAGTGTTATAACTCAAATTCATGAGTTATAACATCTCCATTTCTTTTTTCAATAATTAATCGACCTTGACCATTTCGTAAATTAATAAAACTGAAGTCAAAAGCCTCAAATTCTAAATTATACTTTTTAACTAATTTATCAAAGTCATGAAATTTTCTTTGATCATCAAAATACTTTTTTCCATCTGTAAACTTATATACATTTACAAATTTTTTTAATTTATAAACTTCTCTTAAAACTTCAATTAAACTCATAAATTTCCTTTCTAATAAGTATAGAACATATTATTAGATACTAGCTAACACTTTTAGAAGAAGATGAATTATTCTTCATCTTCTATATTAAATACCTTCAAGTAATAACCGTAGAATTCATTATATATATTACCAGTGTTTATGCCAATTTCATGACAATACACATATAAATAATGTCCAAGGTTTTCTTTATTTGGGATTATATTCTTTTCTTTTAAGTAAAATATAAACCTATCTCTTGAACCATATTTCTTTATATTTCTAAGGCTTAAATCAATATTAAGTTCATTTAGCACACTTCTAGCATATTTCATCCAATGTCTAGCAATAAATACTTCAAATTCTTCATCACTTTCAAATTCTTTTAATCTTGGATCATTTTTATATGATAAGATGTAATCTTTATATTTAACCAAATAATCGTTTCTTGTACCATTAGCTTGGATTCTTTTGTCGGTATTATAGAAAATTTCAAACAATCTCTTGAATTCATCATCAATTTTAAATTCCTTATCTTTTAATTTTATTTTTTTATTAGAAAAATCCAAATTTGAAATTTTAATTTTTGCTAAATCATTCAAAGAAATACCAGTGTAAAGTGAATAGATTATGAATTGAGCATGTCTATATATAGATAAATTCAACATCAATATTTTAAAATCATCTGCCGTAAACACCTCTGATTCGTTCATTTTAAGTTGATTTATATTTTTCAGTAATAATGTATTATCAACTAAAAATAAATTTTCCTTAATAATTCCCTTTATTACACACCAATCAAAATATTTACTCAATAAAGCTCTTGTTCTTGCCATTGAAGAGTACGACTGGCTTTTTAATAAATTCAACAATTCATTCGCATTGAAATTTTCAATTGGTTTATTTAATTTGATTTCAGCGTTATCAATGTCTTTAATGCTAAGCATAACATACTTGTTAATCTCAACATTTTCTTCGATGTACTTTTTAAAATTTTCCATCTTTCTCACCTCAGTGTCATTCTACAATTTTTACGTTCACTAGTCAATAATAATATGACTATAAATTTAATAAAACTTCTTTTGATTCCTTTGATCCAGCTGCATATGTATCAAGCGTTACTGATGAACCTTGTACATGACCAGCTTGTTCTTGAACAAAAGCCAAATCATTTGTTGCGTGATATAAATTTGTTACATATAGATGTCTCAACATATGCGGTGTTATCGTGTTATTTGAATATTTCTTAATTATTCTAATAATGTTTTTTTCTTTGATTCTTAAACCTTCTCTTGTTAGAAATACTGCATTTGATGCGGTTTGGATTTTGTTTCGTATTTCTAACCATTCTTTAAGTGCTTCACAAGCATCATTAGAAATATAAACTATTTCATATTCTAATTCACTATAAGCACCTTTTCTAATAACTTCCACATATGGATAATCAAACTCTAAATGTAAATCATTCATATCAAGACCACATAATTCACTTTCTCTCAATCCTGAACCAAGTAAGAATCTGTAAATAGCTGAATATTTAACTCTGCTATTTACATTTGCTATTTCATTTAAAGATTTTGACAATACATCTAAATCTTCTTTTTTTGGCAATTTAGTCGTATCTTTTTTCTTCTTTAATTGAAATAACTTTTTATTTCTTTTAAGGATTGGTGATTTTCTTATTAAATCTTCTTCAACTAAATAATTGAAGAAACTTGATAATTGATTTTGAATTGTCACAACGGTCGAATTCTTATAACCATTGTCGATTAATTCTTTCAAATACTTAACAACATGACTTGATTTTACATTTTCAATACTATTGAAATCTTCAAAGATATTTTCTTGTAAACACCAATTTAAGAATTTATTTATTGAACTAAAATAGCCTAACAAGCAAACTTGTGATTTAACTGAAGAATATCTAAAGAAATTGGCTAAATCTTCAGGATAATTATTATCCTTTAGTAATACTTCTATTTTAGCTCTTTTGATTTGTTGTAGCTCTTCTTTATAAATCATTTGTTATCACCTCGTCCTTACATATATAAGTATATACTATACATACAGTATAGTCAACACATTTTTATTAAAAAAGAGAAATTTCTTTTCACTAAAATTTCTCTTTTAATTTGGTTAATCTATTCCTTTAAATTTCCAATAATTGAACAAAATATAAGATAAAATTACCCTTTGTTCCGTTAAAGTTAAATCTATAATAAATTCTTCTGTTTCCCCTATTAGAATTTTATAGATTAGATCTTCTCCACGTCTCCCTACAGTTAAGAAAATATCATCATCTTCAGATGCTCTTTCTATATTATATAATATAGTCTCATCCAAGATAACATTACTATTTAACTTATCTTTCCATAATTCTACGTGAATTAAACATTGATCATCACTTATTTCAATATCTTGTACAATAACATCACTAAAAATTTTAAATACATTTCCGTTCATAATTTTTGCTCTCCCTTTTATTCAAATAATTTAATACTTACACCAATGCTACCAGTATAAATATTCATATTTGAGTACATAATAATCTTGTCAATACTAATATAACTCTTTTATCATTGATGCAAGGGTTGACAGTTTAAGAGCGTAACGAGTTCGATTGGTCAACCCTTTTATACACTCCATTATGCAAACCACAACCTCCTTTAAAATGAAAGCGCATCAAGTATCTACTATAATGATAACACTTTCATGAATAACTTAAAATTACATAATTCATCATAATTACCTAAAATTTGGTAAAAGAAAAGACACGTATTTGTACGTGTCTAATGCTACTATTTGATTACAACATCATCAATTTGGCTTTCCCATTCATAATTACAGTCTTGATCAGGTGTAGCTAAATGAATAGTATAACTCATACCAGGTGCTATTTCAGTTTCCGAATAACTATCTTTACTAATAATTGAATTATCATCGGTTGTATATGTTACAAAGTAAGAAATGTTATATGTGTAATTGGTATTATTTTTTACCGTTGCTTCCATATAATAATCCTCATAATCCCAAGGCAAATCCCCATCTTTAAATTGCGCTCCAATATCACTATTAATATCTTCATAAGCTTTTAATAATTTCTTTTCATAATCTAAATCTTTAATATAATTAGCTACGAATTTTTTATTATTCTTTAAAAAACTAAAATCATTATACAAACCATCTAAAGTCTCAAATCTTTGTATCATGCCTTCTTGCCAACCATGTTGATAATCATAAATTCCTTCTTCTTTTAAAGAATCTTTTTGAGTATTTAATCCATCTATATAATCTTCATAATAACTTTCGATTTTAGCGTTTCCAAAATCTTTATTTTCAAATTCTTCTAAATAACTTAATTCAGTATCAACTAAAGTACTATAATCAGCATCATCTGGTTCTTCCATTCTTTCAACTACTGACTTTTCCATAGCTAATAGAAAATCACAATCTGTTATTCTATCTTTTGAATCTTTATAGCTTTTGATTTCTTTATAGATTTTCTTTGCTTGTTTGTATTTTCCTTCAGTTACTAATTTGTTTGCTTCTTCATATTGTTTATCATCACCATTTGATCCACTACATCCTACAACTGTAAAAATAAAACTAAATGCTATAACACATTTAATTATTTTTCTAATACTACTACTCATAAACAACTTCCTCCTTTATATCCCATATTTTACCATATTTTTTCCATATATACCATAAGAGAAGAACTAAACGTCAAATTATTCCACTAAAGCGTAATACTATCTTCAGTTTGTTCAATAACTGGCAATACACCATGTTCTTTTAATTCATTATAAATCAACTTAATACCATCTTTTGTCCAAGCATTGAATTTAGCTACACTTACAATCTTTTTATTTTCATACATATTCTTTGAAGTAGTAACCATGAACTTCAATCCATCTTTCTTATATTCTTCATTAACTTCCCATACACCATCAACTTTATCTTGTAAACCAATCATGAATAATAATTTGTTAAATTTAACTGCACTCATTCCATAATAATTTGCAATTTCAGTTGTTAACCATCTATCCTTTGATCCTACAAATAGTTCGCTTAAAAAAGTCACATCTTGTTTTTCTTCTTCTAATTGTTCATTTTTACTTTCAAGTGATAAAATTCTACTATTTGCAAGAATTAAGGCTCTTGATAGTAGCTCATCTTCACTCATGTTTTCTTGTCCATAAATATATCCACCATTTTTACGAATTGATGGTAATACTTCACTAGTAACCCAACGTTTAAATCTTTTTGCAGAATCAAGTTTGCTTGATAAAATAAGCGAATATAATCCAGATTCATTTATAAGCCATGTTCCTCTTTGTCCAAACTCAGGGAAGTTTTGTCCCTGAGTTTTTGAATTAACTTTATCCTCTTTATCTACACGATTAGAGATTGCATGATTAACGTCTTTATATCCCAATGCTTCAGCTACATCTTTTCCAACAAACCAAGGTTCTCCATCAATAGCAATTGCTCTTACATCATGTCCTTCAAATTGAAAATCCAATACATTATTTCCTTGCTCTTGTTTTACTACTTCATTTACTACTTTTTTCATAATTTAAATCTCCTTTTCTTTTCCATTCATAAAATTTTATATAAAAAATGGATTCAAGAATTAATCTCAAATCCATTAATTTATCTATATTTAATTTCTATTTCAAAGATAAATAAAAATAGGTAACGTTGGCTAAACGTTACCATAGACTTTCTAAAGAAGATACACGAATAGATAATGTGTTAGTAGAATATGTATCCTCTTCTTTAATATTTTAACATTTAATATAATTAATTTCTACAAAAATTTTAATTTTATGGGGTTTATCTCATTTCTATTTAAAACTTATGTTTTAGAAATGATTTTCATAACTTTTTTCCAATTGAACCTTATATTATTTATAAATCATCTTCAAATTCTTCATAATGTAAACCAGGTGAAATAGGAATTTTTCTAATATCTTCTAATTCAACAACAATACTTGCTGCAAATCCATAACTTACAAAGTTATAATCTTTACAATACATTTCTCTAAATTTATCGACAATTTTACTTTGTGGTTCTTCCATATAATCATGATGAATAGCAATTTTATGTGCATCATTTACAATATCATACTCTTCTAAATTAATTGATAAATTTCCATATAAATAATCATCCGTATTGTCACTCTTCACGTATACAATAGAAATACCTGGTGAATTATTTGATGCATATTTAGTAAGCACAAATCCCATTCTATCTCCATTATATTCAAAAATTTGATCTTCATTAAAATGAATCACATCTTCAATCTTATCATTATTTTGTAAATCTTCAGCTACAGCGTTATCTAATAAATACTCAAATAATATTTGAAATTTATAACACTCAATATAATGTCCAAAAAATTTTCCTGGCAATGGGAATTTTTTAAATTTATCATCATTAATTTTAATTTCTAAATCATCTAAATTATTTATAGGTGTTCTAAATTCTACTGTGTCATCCACTTTAAGTTTTAACCATTCTGGAATATCTACTTCCACATAATTATTAAGTGCGTCAATAAAACCATCAAATACTTTAACAACTTTCAATTCTCCTGATTCCATATATAAATTTTCCATATTATTTTTCCTCCTTAATTTAAATGTAATTGGTTGATTGTAATATCAACTAGTTGCGACTTATCATTAATAGGTAAACATAAAGGTACATAACCTTCTTGAATGTCATAATTTTCCCATTTTTCAAAATCACAAAAGAACAAATTAGTTTCTTTATTTTGATTAAGAAAAAAGGCGAGTGTATTCGCCTTGTAAATCTCATCATTATTTCTCATCATTTGTGTACAACGATCAACAATTTCCTCACGTGTATAGAAATTTATTAATTCAGTTCCAACTTTTAAACAATAATCATTAATCTTTTCTAATACCTCAAATAACCCATATTGATTACTTGATGACATTTTCTTTAAATCCATTACAATTTGTTGCATATAATTATTCCTCCTTGATCCAAAAGATTGTATTGTTATAAGGATTAAATTCAATCTTTTTTTCATATAGGTGATAGAAAATATCTGTTACTAAATCAGTTAACTTTTCAGTAGGATTTAATATAGGATTTTTTAAATAACCTACTTCATCAGGAATTAAAAATTGACATTTAGTCTTTTCTGTTTCATCCACATAATAAATTCTTACTGGTACTTCATTTAATCTTAATTGTTGATTGACTCTTGCAATCATGCTATCTACAAATTTTTCCATATTCTTTATTCTCCTTTTGTGTTTGATAAATGTTCTCTTGCGTATTTCATAAATTGTTTAAAAAATTCGCAATCTTCTTTAATATCATAATAGCAAGTAAAAATGCTATAACTATGGCGTAAGTATTTATTAATTAGCTTATCACTTAATTCTAAATCTACACCTAATTCATGCTGAATAGCTAATCTAGTATCATTAAGTAATTTTTCATAAATTTTTTGTTCATTTTTATAATAATCATAATCAATTTTCTTATTGTGTTTTGAAACTTTTTTATTGTATTTTTCCAACTTTTCTTTATTTTCTTTTACAGTCAAGTCCTCGTTAAATACATAGGTTTCTGGTAACTTTGTTTTCCAATCTAAATCAAGTTTTTCAGGTCTTTTATATTCACCTTTTTCAAATCTCTTATCTATTTCTTCAAATGTCATATTTATTCTCCTTTAAAATTTCTCATCCAAAAAGATGTACCAGTATTGTTAAAATTCAACTCTTTATGATACATTTCTTTAAATAAATCTCTAATAATTTGAATTAATTCCTTTTTAGGATTTAAAATTGGTCGATCCAACCATTTTTCATAATCTTTGCAAGCTAATTTAATCGTACAAAATTCCTTATGTGTTTCCGTTTCATAATCAATTACAATAGGTATTTTTTTTAACGCCAATCTATAATTAATTGCAAATAACATATCATCATTGAATTTATCCATATTTATACCTCAATTTCTTTATATTCTTTATCTAAAACAATTTTTTGCTTTATATCTAGATCAACCAAAGCAACTTTTTTAATATGTTTTTTCTCTCTTGGAATAATAACCCACTTTTATATACATATTTGTTGCATGATCATCAATGTAAATTCTTAATATTTGTACTTCTGGAAACCAATATTCAGCTTTTTTATCAAATAACTTTAAATGAAACTTTCTCATTTTTTCTTTAAATTCAAAAAAACAACCTGTTTTATCCCGAAAAGGAATTTTAATTTCTTTAAATTTTTTAAATAAATATTTTCTATCTTCTATACTTAATTCATCCATAAATTCATCATCTTTCTTACTAAATAAAATATGGAAAATCATTTATATAACAATTTTCCATATAAGCCATTATAAAAAATAAAAGACAAGTTTTAAATTGCTTGTCTTTGTCTTTATAACTCCTAATTTTACACCATTCTAAACATTTCAGGATGTAATTTATTGATATACCATTTTGAAACTCTCCATAATTCACCATCAGGAATACGAATTAGCGTTACAAATAAACGATCTTCTTCTAGTACTTCCCATTCTTCAGTTTCTTTTGTTGGATGTTTATATTCAATTCTATCTTTGACATGAATTTTATTGAATACTTTTCTATTATCCATAAATTTTCCTCATTTCTTTTACTTAAATTTTTCCATCTATCACATTATTTACATATTTATTCAATTCTTCTTTAAGTTTATTAAAATTTTCTACAAACTTTTTCATAAGTACTAGCTGATTATTATTTGTATTACAATCAAAATTTAATCTCCAATAGCCCTCTTCTACTTTATCTAAATTTAAGTCATTTTTACCTATTCCTACTGAAAATCTCCCTTCAGAACTATAAGTAATACCATCCACAATCATTCTCATATGTGTTAATTGCTGATTATTAAAACATTGCCCAGCAACTTTATATAAAGTAAGTACTTGATCCATTTCATCTCTCATTGACATAATGATATTTTTATATTTTTCACATTCTTCTTTATACAATTTTCTCTCTAATTCTTGTTTCTCTTTTTTATCATCTTTATATTCTACTAATTTCTCAATTGTCTTTGAAATATCCATAAATTTGTCTCCACTCCCTTTAATTTAGTAAAAACTTTCCATTTAAAAATCCCTATTTCTAGGGATTTTAAAGTACCATTTTTAATAATAAAATTCTTGTTTTAATGATTTTTTTATTCTTATTTCTTTTACTTGTTATTCTTTTTCTTAATATGTTACTTTTACTTGATATAAGATATAATCTCTTACCCATTTTGTAATTTCACCTTCCTCATAGTGAAATCTTAATTGTTTAAAGAACATATCTTTATATTCTTCACTAGGAAATTCAATTTCCTTAATTTCATGACTTTGAATATATTCAAAAATTTCTAGCATTGCATCTTCCATATAAGAATTGTATTTTTTCATTTTTAGATCATTCGTATCAATGATATAAATAAAATCTCCTTCATGCGTATTCATAACAAAGATAGGATTAACATTTTCATTATACATTACAAATTCTTGCTTCAATTCTACCATAATTTTCCATCTCCATTCTTATATCATTTATCAACTTCATATAAAACAATTTTAAATTCGCTAGGATCTGAATTGTATTCTTTTGCTAAATCTTCTTCAATCAAAGCATTTGCATCTTTTAAAGCCTCTTCTTTCGTTTTAAAAGACATTTCTCCATTATCTCCTACTAAATTCCCATGCCTTAATTTATTTAAATAAATGCTATATTCGTATTCAACATTTTTATCGTCAATAATTTCTTTAATTTTTCCGTTTGTAGCCTTATCTAGTAAAATTAAAAAACTTGTATAATTACAAAGATATTCCATATTTAAACCTTCTCTTGAATAGCTTCTAATAAACTCTTTATCATTATCATTAATTTTCCAACAATAAAACTCATGATCATTTTCAATTTCACTTCTTAAAAATAATTCGATTAATTCTTTTTTATCATAATCATTATGAAGTTCATTCCATAAATTTTCCAAATTCAATATATTTAATTGTTCATAAGTCTCAAACTCATTTGCTAACTCTATAAATTCTTCATTATTTAAAGTTCTTAATTGTTCAGCAATCAAACATTGTTTTTTATAAGATAACTCATTAAAATTTTCCATGTTATTTTTCTCCTTTTATTTATTAAAAATTTTCCAATTCAACCAATTTAACAACTACCAGTAAATAACACATTAATTAATTCTTGTTTAGTATCTATAATTGTGCAGCCCTTACCCCACATACTATAATCAAATAAATAAATATCGTTTTCATCATTCCCGTCAAGATCAATAGCAAGTTGATAGAATGTATCACCAGCTTTAGCATGTTCATACATGATTTCTAACATTTTTTCATGAGTATAAATATTTTCATCTTCACTAATGATGTCATATAACTCATTAATCATATCGTATATTGTACAGTTGTCATCGTTTATACATTTTTCCATACGTTGTAATTGATCTAATGTAAAACCTTTGTCATTTTTTTATTCAATCTTTGAAGTTCTTCAATATCAAAAAATATTTTCCAATAGTTCGACCTGATCCTGATCATCACAAGTTAATCCATAATCTTTTTCCACATCGCCAGAATGTGCTTTTTCTCTTGCTTCTCTACTATTGTTTGCTAAAACTTCAACATTTTTCCAATAACTCATTGTAACGCTATATCTTTTCATAATTATTTTCCTTCTCTTTCTCTTAAAATTTTTATAAACAAAAAAGGATGTAATTTTTGTTTTTACATCCTTAATAAAATCTATTTTTTATAAATTTTTCCATATGATATTTAATCATCTTCACCTTCTTTTCGTTCTTCTTCAATATCAATAAATTCTTGATAATAAGCATTACTCGTTTGATGAGCGATCATTGATTCAATCTCATTTTGTGTCATTTCATGACAACGTATATTTTCAACTTTTTCTTGAATAATATCCCAATCTTCTTTTTCTTCAGCTTCTTCTTTAATTTTTTTCAAATCATATTCATTTATAATATAATTATTAATATCATCATCATGAATAATATCATTATCAATTAATATATTAAATAGCTCATTAATATCATCATAATATACAACCCATGTCCATTGACGATGTGTTGGTTTCCCTTCCCATCTGTATTTTTGACCATAGTAACTATTTAATTTATTTGTAAAATGTTTCATATTTTCCACCTCATTTACTTTATTATATCTTTTTATACAACTTTTTTCCATATAACTAATTATAATTATCACACGCTTTACAAGATATACAATGTTTAATATATTTACACGTTTCACATGAATCAAATTTATAACGATAATCTTCACATTGTTTTAAGATTAATGATTTATTAGGATACCCATGTATTGTCAACATACCTTCATCATCATCGTATTTTTCAATATGTTTAATAACAGTTTCTTCTGTTATTGGTTCAAAATATTCTTTTCTATCATCTAGGTATTTTGAGCTTAACTTTTCTATTTCTTTAATATATTCTTTAATCTTTGCTTTTCCATCAACAGTTAGATATACGCCCATTTTTTTACCTCATTTCCACCCATTAGGGGTTATTTAAAATAACTTTAACTGTAATTTTTACCAAAAGTTTTACTAAACTTTTTCCAATTCGACACTTATATTAATAATATATAGGGGTTATATCAAAAGAAATAAAAGTTAAATTTTATCAATTTATTTTTACAACTTTTTTTCATATGTGCCCTAATGTATGGATATTTAATCATCAATATAAATATTATAATATCTTGATCCATCTTTAGTGAAATAACCTTGGAAATATTCGTCATCTTCAATATCATCTTTTGTCACTTCATAAAAATACTTTTCACCATCCTTGTAAAAGATTTCGATCAATGAATTAAACATTTCTTTGATTTCTTTATCCAATTTTTTAATTAGTAATTCGTGTTTTTCAGGAATCTTATAATCTTCAAAATTATCTTCATAATCATATATAATTTGTTTGGCAATATCATTTCTATCAATCAATGAATAGGTATATTCATCATTGCTTTTGAGTGAAACTGTATCAATTGTTTTAGATATAGTTTCTAGAATTGTTATTTCTTCATATGTAAAAGGCGTTTTAATCTCTTGAATTTTATAAGCGTTTAAAATATCCATAAAATATAAGTCACCATAAATATTTAAACCGCTGCCTTGACAACCACTAAAATCATATTGAACCTCTATTTCACTATTAGGAAAAAAATGATGTAATTGTTCGTTTACATTTTCAGTAAAAATATAAGCAAGCGCCTCTTTAGCTGTTATATAATCTTGTTTTATCTTTTCTTGTACTTCTTCGCTTAACTCTTCAAATTTATACAAATCAATTTTGACTTCTTTAATAATTGTTTTCATAATTTTATCCTCTCTTTTATCTATTATTAAAATTCTTGAAACTCTTCAGGCGCCACACGATTTTCCCAGAACGCTCTTAAAAAAGTTTCACCGCATTTTTCTTTTATGATCCATCCAATATCTTCTAAACTATATCTAATTTGTGATGAATCAATGTTGATCAACAAATCAAAATCTTCAGCAACATATCTCAACATATCAATAGGCATGTTTTTCATATCATCAAAAACTTTGCAAGTTTCATTGCTTTTATTAATTGCTAAAACTTCTTCGCTCGTTTCATCAAATAACACGATAATGCAATGATTTTTGGTGTTGTAATATCTCATAATTTCTAGCATTTTTTATTTCCTCCTTAGTCATCTAGGCTTTCAAATTTTCCATAATTATTGATGTTTCTTTCAGCTCCTACAGCGTTCATATAGTTATAGCACGGTTTCCCGTCTTTATCTTTTCCTAATATGCTGTTAGGGTTGATATTCTTATAAAAACAGCTTTTACAGCCATTGTCTTTATTTTTCCATAAAATCATATCAGCGTTTACCCTTTGAATGAACTCCCATTTATTGACTTTCGGTTGATCCTCTGGAATTTTCAACTCTTTCGGCAGCTCATATTTATGTTCCTTCCATGATCCTTTTTCTTTTTGTTTTTCCTGTCTCTTTCTTGCCTTTTCTTCTTTTCTTGCTTCGATTGAAGCACGTTTGACATTCTCATAATATGAGTGTCTTTTTTCAATTCTTTCTTTTAATCTATCAATAACCGCGTCAAGTTCTTGTTGTTTATATGTATTTATTTGTGTTCTTTTTTCCATTTTTCTTTTCTCTCTTTCTTTTTTGTATTGTTTTATGCTTTTTTGTATTGTTTTCTTTTTGTTTGTTAGAATAAAGAAAAAGCTATGTTTCTATAGCTTTTATAACCCTCCTAAAATTTTACATATTACGAATAAAAATTTATAAAATAATAACGCTAGTGTGTTTGCTATTGGTTCAGCAAATACAACCATAATCAAAGCAATAAAAAAGAGGATCGTTAAAAATCCTCTATAGCTTAAATGATATTTATTTGTTTTCATGTTTTACTCCTTATAATAATTTTAATAAATCTTTTTTAGTGATATTGTGATCACTGTTAAAATAAAACTGTTTTAAAAATTCTTTTATGTGCCGTAAAGTTGTATTGCTAAATAACAACGATTGATCTATACTATCATTTAAAATAATATCATTATGCAATAATGTGCATACTAATGTATTATAGCTATATAATTTTATATTTTCGTTTTCTTCTTCGATAATTGCTTTATGGTAAAAACTTTTTCTACCGTCATAGATTGGTAATAGTTCATATTTTTTCATGATTTTTATTCTCTCTTTCTTTTAATTTTTTTAATAAATAAAAAGACTATAATTTTATAGCCTTATTCAATATTTAAAAGCGTGTTGTTTTCTTTTACATTATTATATTCAATATTTAAAATATCTCTTGTTTCATTATTTAATTCATTGAAATATTTTTGTATCTTGATAAATTCTTGATATTTTTTTGATAACTCTAATAAATTAGACATATCATTTTTAAGCGTTACAATTTGTTTATACTCATTATCAATAATATTTTGTAGTTTATTTTTAAAATATTCTAGGTCGATACGTTTGTGTTCTTCATCTGGTAAAAAATCTTTAGTATTTAATGTGATATATCTCTCATTATTATAATTCAATTTTGAATAAATTTTAAATGTGATAAAATAGTTTTGATCATAACTATCTTCATAAATATTAAAATTTGTATTTTCTAATAGTTCTTTTAAATGATCTTTAAAACGTTTATTATATACCTTGTTATTAAATTTTTGATCAACATTATTTTTTAAAGTTTCCAAAGTTTCAATATAATTTTTATGTTTATTAATAGCTAAATTATACTTATCAGTAATAGCTTTTTTATTTCTTTTTGGTTGTGTTTCCTCTTTAAGAGTGTTTAAAAAATCCATTTCTTTTTTAGCTTCTGGCTTTTTTAAAGCGTTTATAATTGATCCATTTTCTTCTTTAATTTCTTGCTTTCTTTGTTCTATTTTTGATAAATCCACATCATAAGAAGCGCACAAAGTACATTCTTTATAACCTCCGCAAACTTTAATAAATTTACAATACATTTTTTTATTTAATTCTTTCATTTTTTTACTCTCTCTTTCTTTGATTCTCTTTCTTTAATTTTGATAAATGAAAAAGGCTATAAAGTTATAGCCTTTAAAATGTTTTAAAAAATTGGTAGTATTCTTCAGCGTTTAAAAGTTCTTCATAAATAGCTTTTATTCCTTCCATTACATAATTAGTTTTATCGATTTTAACATCTTGTTCAATTAGAACATCAGCAGCATTTTCAAAAGTATATAAAATATCAAAAATTGAAGGTAAACCAGAAACCCATTGAAAAAAGCGGCTAGATGTCAAAGCCTCGTCTTTTCTGCATCTTTCTTCTTTTGCGGTTTTTAAAATGTAATGACAAATAGAAAAATAATTTTCTTTTTTATTTTCTGGTGCATCTTCTGGGCTTTCGTCTTTGTCCCATTCGTAATTATTTAAAATAAAATCTTTAATAGTTGTATTCATAATCTTTTACCATCCTTTTTTTAATTGTTTTATTTTTTTATAAAATAAAAAGGAAAGCTGTTTTTTAACTTTCCTTAAATATTGAAAATTTATTCATATCAATATTTATTTATTTGACCTTTATAGTCGCTGAAATAAAAGCCCTTATCATGGTTGTTATTTGTGATAATTTGATTTTTAATGACATCATTACAACCAGCGCTTACACCTTTTTTATATCCTTGATTTGATCCAATAAAAAAAGCACCTGTTATAAGTGCTATTAATAAAGCGAATTTAATAATTCTTTTTGTTGTTCTTTTCATTTTTGTTATTCTCCCTTTTAGTCATTTATAATTTTTATACAATCCATTTCAAAAATTCCGATTTGTTTAAGCCATTTTTTTGTAGTTCTTGAACCTCTGCCGAATTGCTTCCCATTGATAAATTGTTTTAAATAATAACCACCACTTAGTTTTGTGACTTCCCATGTTTTTATTGAATTATATGGATCTTAATAAATTGTTCTTTTCATTTTTTTATATCCTCCTATAAATCAATATTGCTTATGAAAATATTCATTTGCTGTTATTTTATGATACTTTCTAATTTTGTACCAATAATTAAAAATTATTTTAAAATCTTCAATACTTGAATCTTTAAAAATAACTTTATCTTTATAATTTTTTTGTGTTATATGCTTAAAACCACGATTGATAATATTATTGGAATGAATACGAAAAATATAATTTATGTTTGAATCTTCTAAAATGTCATCTTGTTTATTTGTAAGTATTAAATCTTTTTTACTTTCGTAAACATAAAGCATAAATTTTTTATTTTCTTCACGATTTTTTTTGATTTGTTCGACTATTTCACTTTTTTCAAGTAAAAAATAGTTATTTATAACTTTTTTCATTTTCTTCTTGCCTCCTGAAATTTTATTTTTTCTTTTCTTCTTTCAAATAACTCTTTTTTGAATTACTTCAAAGAAGAAAAGAAAGACTTATTTTTTTCATAAGTAAAAAGAATGTTTTAAATTTTAACAAGCTGCATAGCTTAACTTTTTCATGTGTAGCAATTAATTTTTGAAGTGTTTACGCTGTAAACTTGTTTCAATAGTTGCATCAATGAAAGAAGATTTTTAACATTCTTTTTTTGAGTTTATGAAGTTTATAAGTCTTATTTTTTTAATTTTATCAAGGGTTATTTTTTAAATACATTCTACAAAGTTATATTTTATTATTTAAATACCAGAATAACAAAAAACTGGTTACATTCTACAATTTTTTAATAAATACTATTAATAAAGCGTATTTATTAAAGGATGAGGCTTTGGCATAGATCCAAAGCGGTTCAGGTTCTCCCCTACCCTTTACATCAACCTTTATTTACTTTTCAATGTTCTCAAAGCGTTTTATTTTATAACCCCTGATAGATAGTCATAATTAATATTTACGCTTTAAGAACATTGAAATTAGTTTGATTTTTTTTTAAAAATTTGTTATAATCTCATTGAGTTAAAGCTCAAATATTTTTGTTTGTTGATGCTGCTGTTTTGGTCGATAGAAGCATCAACATTTTTTATGACTTTTGTAAAGGATCGAGATATTTATTTTTTATATCTCTTTTTCTTTACATCTTTATTATATACCTTTTAGGTTTATTTTTCAACCCTTTTAGCATATATTTTTTATTTTTTTGTAGAATTTATCAAGGTTTTTTTATTTATTACCTTTCCTTTTCTACAATATTATTATAGCATATTTTTTTACTTTGTGTATAGTATTTTTTTATCTTTTGGAGTAGTTTTTTTAATAAAAAAAGACTTATTTATTTTCAAGTCTTTTCATGTCCTTTTTAATTAAATTTTTAATATATCTATTTTTTGAGATTTTTATATCATTCAAAAAGTCATAGATTTTCATGTCATCATCATTTTGAAGATTAAAGCACACTTGTATACGTTTGATATTTTGTTTTTGATATTTTGTATCATATTCTTGTTTATTTGCTTTGGCTTTGTCACTCATAAATTTATTCATGATTTTTTTATGTCCTTTCTTATAAGTTCTTTTATATAGCTATTAAAGGATTGATCCAATTTATTTATATGATCAATAATATCTTTATCAGTATTTTTATTAAACTGTAGCCCCTTTGTAATTGCTTTATTTTGGTTATATTCTTTTTTATATGCTTTCTTTTTTGCTGCTGCTTTCTCTTTCTTGATCTCTTCAGCTCTCTCTAATATCTCATTATCATTCATATTTATATACACATCCTTATTTAATTATAGTTTTATTTGTTCATATTTTAGCATAAATAAAGCAAAATAAAAAGATATGGTTAAATGGTTAAGGCTGCATATAATCATATTTGATATACATCAGTATATTATTATGATACTATGTTGATAAGATCATGTATGCATGATAGTATGTAAGAAGATACGTAAGATAAAAGGATCAAGAAGAGAATCAAGAGCATAATAATGTTATGTTAACGTGATAGCATTATGTTATGATAATGTTGTTGTATTAGGTTGATAAGGTTATGTTATAGTGATGTTATGTTATTATAGTAAGAGAGATATAACAGAATGATAAAGAAGTGTTGAGATAATAAGAACGTGTTAGCGTGATGCCGATGTGTTAGGCTGATAAGGTTGTGTCATGATGATGGTATTATGTTGATGTGATAAAGGTGTGTTGATGTGATAATATAGTGGTATGGTGATATGATTGTTTTAAGGTTGTGCCCTATTGGTGGTTAATCATGATCATATTAATGGTGGTTGATCATGTACCGATATATTAAAGGTTGATGATGTCTTATTTTTGGGTTTGGTTTGTTGGTGGTTTGGAATATTGATTTTTAATATATTGGTACATTGATTTTAATATAGTTGTATCGCAATTTTGATATATTGAATAAGGTAGGAATAATAATAAAAAATAATAAAAAATAATAAAAATAATAAAGAATAATATAACACATGTTATATTTGGGAAATAATTTGGGAAATACTCTAATTTTTTCACTTCTGACAATTTCTTTTCGTTCTAATAAATATTTCTAACAATTCTTTTTTGTTTGATCCTCCCCCTGTCTAGGTAAAAAAGGGTATATTATTATTAGTAGTATACCCTTTTATCATGTTTGTTTTCTTGATACCTAGGGGGGGTGGTTATGACATTTTTATTCACAACTTGTCTAGACAAGGCGCTATCTCTTACATTTTTTCACTAACCCAAAAATCCCATTCTCGACACCTAATACACATCCACTCCCCATCTTTCAACCCTACCTAACTCCCCTAATATTCCACACTTATAACCACCCTATCCTTGCCCATCATAACAACCCAAAATCACCCAATTCCATCACTTTAGCATATTCCAGGTAACTCAAATCCAACTCATATCAAACCCATCATTCTACATCCAATCCATCTCTCTCACAATCCCATGACCATATATTTCATCCCTCATTACTTACTAAAATCGATCACCACAATCAAACCAATCCCATCCATTACCCATCTCCATCCATACAAAATTCCTCAAAATAATCCATTTTAAAATTTACAAAAAATCGTTAAAAATCCAACAAAATTTAATATTTCATCTCGTAAACTAACATTTCCATAACCAATCAAACCAACCTATCAATCCGTATCTTACATACCCTAAAATTTACCTATTTCCCAACCAAAATTAGTGAATTCAAGTCTCTTTTACCTAAAATTACCTAAACCAATTCACTCCAAACAACCAATATTCTCGTATTTCTCTCGAGACCGATAAAATTTGTCTTAAAATTACCCATAATTCTACTACAAAATGATAAAACTTTATCATATTCATTCCATCAAATACCTCTGACGTACCATTTTATTTCCCCATTAAATAGATACCCGACATCGTAAATCACAACTTCAGAACATAAATAATCAAACAAAATTTGTCGTTTCTTATCTCGAAACAAAATACCAATTCCAAAAATATCAAACTCATGATCATCAAGGTATTGTCAAAATAACAACACCTCAAGACAAGGATGTATTAAATTGGAGACACCTTAATCTAATTTAATGACACCTTAATCTGGGGCGTCATTTTAACACATCATCGTAATCACATCCCTAAATAGCAGATACCCAAAATGGGTACATTGTCAAAATAACAAGGTGTCCACAAAACAAGGACATAGTATTTTATCACCTTAACTAACCTTATCATCTCTATCCTTATTATATATACAATCTCAATACATACAGGTATGAACAAAATAGACATCTCTAATTCATCTAAATAAGATTTAAAGTATCTCAAAATTAATACATACAATAACATTTAAGTAACAAAAAACCATACAAAATTCCATGTTATTATTGACTAGTAGCGGAGAAAAAGTTATAATTTTTATAGAGTTAATTAGTATCTAATAATATGAATTAATTAAATAAATCATAATTATGTTCTAGAATGTAAAATTTTAGCGTATAACGAATGTTTATATCTATTAGGTATAATTTATAGTCTTGTATAGAATATCTCTTAAAACGCAAATAAATGAGATATTTAAAGATTTATATAAATTTTTAACTCTAATTCATCATAAGGAGGTAATAAATGAATCAATAAAGACAATTAAATAACAACTAATTATTTTTTATTTTTTCCTAGTATCTAATAATATGTATTGTATGGGGCGAAAATATATCAAAAGGATAAATTATACATCTATATAGAAACATTCGTTAGAAGTCAAAATTTAAGAAAATAAAGGATATATAATTATTCATCATAAAAGAATAAAGAATTAATTAGTTTAATAGATCATAAGAAGAATGAATTATTAATTATTTAATTTATTTAATTTATTTAATTCAATAAAGAATAACTAAAAATTTTAAATCATCTAATCTATAAAGAATAAATAAATTGTAATTAATAAGTTCATAAGAAGAATTAAATGTAAATAAAATAGTTAATCGAATAAGAGATAAAGAATATAAAGTATTTATTAATCCATAAAGAAAGAATAAAGAAAATAAATTATTTCATATGGAGAATGATTAGGTATTACAAGGTATAAAGGTATATCAAGTTAATAAGGTAATTAAATGAATAAGTATTTCAGGGTTATCAATTCGTATAATTCATTATCTAATTATTTATTCATTGTAGATTGTTTTCGCAGCGAGCGTAAGCGAAGCAAGAACGCAAGCGAACGTAGTGAGTGCGCTAGTACGAACGAAGTGAAGTCGAGTGTAGCGTAAGCGAAACGACCTCTTGTATAAAGGTTATTTACCCGACCGATTTTTATCGGTTGCAATTGCTATCCATGTTATCCCTCTCTTGTATACTGTTATTAGATAGACTAGTTTAGTAAAGGTATTTTTTATTTTACTAGTCATACTTAACGGTATTAAGGTGATATTTTTAATAATCTCACTAGTCGTATCAGTATTCATAAAAACATTATATTTTTTATATTTTATTAGGTCTTAAAACAGAGGTGAAATAATGATAAAAAAAGATAGTAATGATAACATTATTAGAAAATATTATGAACACAGTGTTCCAAAATCAATATATAAGAAAGGAATAGAAAACAACAATTATTTAATCAATTATTTGTTTGTGACATCTCATAGAAATTTAAGTGATGTTCTAATATTTACAAAAAAACAATTGTTTAAATTTCACAAGGTATCAAATGTGAAAACCAAAGAACAAATCATTGTTGATATGGAAAATTTATTAAAGGAATTTGCATTAAATAAAGATGATGAAAATATAAATTTAAACAATTATGGTTTGAATGACACAATTGTTATTGAGTTAGATATGTCACTTATTGAGTACGAATCACCCTTTGGTCTCATTAGTAATTATGAATTAAAAAAAATTTGTAATTATGATGGTAAAACCGCTGGACTTGGGAAAATCTTACTTTTCTTAATTAGACATAAAATAGTGATGTATAAAAGATCAGGAAAAGAAAATACTGTAGAAAATTTACCTGAGATTAGTTATTTTTATAAAAATAGATTAGCAGAAGAATTACATATGGCAAGAGGAACAATAGATGCCTGTATTGAAGTATTAGAAAATTTAGAAATCATTAAAACTGATAAAGAAAATTTTCATAAGACTTATGATGGTATTATTCATCCTAGTCAATTAATTGTTACAAATTTTTATGCTAATGATGAAGAATCCACTTCAGATTTAGAATTATTATATGGAAAGAAATATTTAGATAGAAAATTCTTTGAAAATGATAGAGAACGAAGAATAAATAAAGAAAAGAAGTTTTTAAAGAAAAATAAAGAAATTTAAAGGAGGAAAAGATTATTAGTATTTATTTAGATAACGCAGCTAAAACGCAAGTTAAGAAAGAAGTTTTAGATGTTATTACAAAATCGTTAAAGGAAGATTGGTATAACCCTTCTTCAAGTTATCAACCAGGTGTTGAAGTTAAAGAAAAAATTGAACAAGTTAGAAAGTTAATTGCAGATAAGATTAATGCAAAACCTAATGAAATTTTCTTTACCAGTGGAGCTTGTGAAGGAAACAGTTGGGTAATTGATAATTTTGAAAATATTTTATATGATCCACTTTCACACACATCAGTTATAAAAGAAGTAAGCAAAAAGAAAAAAGAATGTGGTAAATGGATTTGTAATGGACATTTTCGAGAATTTGACATAAGAAGTTTGAACGTTAATGAATTTGGTGAAATCGATATTTTTAATATTTCTAATTATTTAAAGGGATTATATGTAGGATATTATTATGATGAAAATTTTAATGATAAATATATAATAACAGTTTGTGGTGCAAATAACGAAATCGGTACTATTCAACTAATTCATGCAATAAAGAATGTAATTGAAACTTACAATCAAAAAAGTAGACAAGAGTATTGTAGAAATTACAATATGAATATGAATGAAATAAAAGATTGGCATAAACAATTTATTTTTCATGTAGATGGAACACAAATGTTACCCTATATGAAAATTGATGTTCAAGATTTAGGTGTTGATATGATGACATTCTCTGGTGCAAAAATTGGATGTCCAAGTGGAATAGGATTTGTTTATATTAAAGAAAATAGACAAAAAAGCATTGAACCCTTAATTTATGGTGAGCAAGAAAGAGGTTTAAGAGGTGGTACAGAAAACGTACCTTACATTCTTGGTTTGGGTAGAGCCATGCAATTATTAGATACCGATACAAGTCATTTAGAAAGCCTTAGAGACTATTTTATCAATAAACTATTAACTTTACCCAATACAAAATTAGTAGGCTCTAGACTCAATAGATTACCAAATAACGTAAATATTTGCTTTGGTAATATTGATGCAACTGCTCTACTTTCATATTTGAACTTAAATGGTATTTATGCATCAAGCGGTAGTGCTTGTAATAGCAATTCATTAGAACCAAGTCATGTATTAAAAGAAATTGGTTTAAGTGATGTTGAAGCAAATTCATGTGTGCGTTTCACATTATCGAATGAAACCACTGTAGAAGAATTAGAAGAAGTGTTTAGTGTAATCGAAAGATTTGTCACTAGACAAAACAAATATCTAGGTAAAGGAGAATAATTTATTTAGTGTCATCATTAAAAGACGGTGTATATATTTTAAGCATTGATGCTAAAGATATATATTTGTCTAACTCTTATAAGAAAGACTACGTGGGGTATAACCCTAGAAACAATGTAGGTTTGATGAACACTGATAAATTTCTTAATAAACTTGATTACTCTTTAGATTTGATTAAACTTATTGAAATCTATAAATCAGTTTATAGAAACAATAGATTTACATTTGAAGAAAATAATAAATCATTTTCACAAAGAGTTATCAATGTAACTTTTAAGTATTCAGTAAAGGAATATAATCGTTACTTTGGAAATGTATGGGTAAAATTGGGATTTGATTACAATGATATTAAAGATAAAATGGTTGATCATGTTTATATGATTAATGGTAAAGTCATTGCAATTGATACTAATGAGGGAGTCGAATCCCCTATTCCTAAAGAATCATTAGGAAATTGTTTTTACTATGATAAGACAACACATAGATATTCAGTTTACGAATACAAAATCAAAACAATTAGAACAACAAGAGAATTAAGAAAAGATTTATACCATAAAGGATTTTATTGTGATGGAATTAAATTCATTAGATTTAAACGTTCTTCAGGAGCAGCCCGTGTCGGGAAATGCTTATTCATTGATGAAAAACTTTACTCAAAAATTCATAAATGGGAATTGTGTAAGTTAAAAATCAATGAAGGAGATGAACTTGATTTAGCTGCTTTTGAAGCTTATATTTCACTCACATCATCATCAATTATAGATACCCTCTATATTGATCCTAAATCTATTTTGGTCGTTAATGACTACGAAAGTACCTTTAAAGAAGATGCTTTAGTGACTAGAATTGTTGATGGAGAATTGCATACAAATGATGAAACTGTTGAATTATCAAACTGCATTTGGGATGGTCAATCATTAATGGATATTTCTTTATTTGGTGATTATCAAGACAAAGGAATGTTGTTGTTAAGAAATCAATTCTTTAAGTCATGTTGTTTTAACTGTAACATACAAAAATGGTTTAAAGATAATGGCATTGAAAGTCTTGAACAATTAAATGGACAAACGATTGCAGATGATATTAGTCAAATCAAATTAATTACAACGCCTAGCTCAATTAAATATTTAAAATTTGGAGAATTAGAACAATGGTTAACAAGCATCACTCCTATCTTTGGTGTTGTTAAATACGAGAAAAAGACTCATTATCTTGATGGCAATTTAGTTAGATGTCATTATCAATTAATTAATTCGTTACAAATGACGAAAAAGGAAGTAAAAAAACTAATTGAACCTTCGTTTAGTTATTTAGAAATGATAAAAAATGATCCAGTGATTTTAAGGCATTACATAAAATACACTGGGAATACTGATATGGAGCTTTCTGATCCATTAACATATAAGAGTGATATTACATATAAATTGTTAGGATTAAATGATAAATTTACTCAAACAAAAATGTATGATTTATTTAAAAAAAACATTATTACCTCTTATAAGAAGAATTTAAGAGAAGGACATTTATTCTTGAATGGTAATTATTCAACCATTTGTGGAAATCCAATTGAAATGTTATATCAAGCAATTGGAAAATTTGATGGAACTTCTCAAATCGGAATTGGTAAAGTTCATACTACTAGATTTAAGTACAATAAAACAATTTTAGGTAGTCGTTCACCTCATATTTGTCAATGTAATATTTGGTTGCCTTTAAATTCATCAAATGAAATGATTGATAAATACATGAATCCTACTAATGAAATTATTTACATTAATAGTATCGGTGAATCGGTATTAGACAGATTATCAGGCGCTGATTTTGATAGTGATAGTTTAATGATTACCGATAATTCGGTACTTATCAAAGCTGCTAGAAAAAATATCAACAACTTTAAAGTTTCAATTAATAAAGTTGAAGCAAAGAAAATAAAAAGATTTTATACTGCTGAACAAAAAGCAGATTTAGATATTAAGACTTCAAATAATCAAATTGGTGTAATTATCAATTTATCACAAGAACTTAATTCAAAAGTATGGGATAAGTTGAATAATGGTGCAAAATTAGAAGATATTCAAGAAATTTATAAAGACGTATGTCAATTAAACGTTATGTCAAATATTGAAATTGATTCAGCAAAAAAAGAATTTGATGTTGTTATGAATCAAGAAATTGAAAATATTCGTAATAAATATCGAACAAAAGACAAGGATGGTAAGACAATTAAACCTTATTTCTTTGGAATTATTGCAAAAGAGAAAGGATATTTCAATGATGACAAGTTTAATTACAAAAAAATGGATACTTCAATGGATTATTTAGAAGAATTAATAGACAGTAAGAGATTTAGTAGAAAAACTCCTAAAGAATTCATTAAATTTTATGAATTATTGAATACCGAAAATTATGATAATAACAAAGTTAATAGACAACAAGCTCAAAGAATTATGAGTGAAATCAAAAAATTTGAAGGAAAGATGAAATATTTATTTTCAACCACCCTTTTTGATCCAAGTTGTCAAATGATTTATTATCAAAATCAAAGAAATGCTCTTATGGAGTATATTGGAAAATTAAATATCAATGATAGTACAATTATTTATTTATTAAAGTCATTAGATAATAGTGAAAATCAGAAATATTATCAAACAATTTTTAAAGCGTTCTTTGGTTATCCTAATGAAAGATTTTATGAGCTAATAAAATCAAGTAATGAAAAAATGCTTGAATTAGCACAATCAGAAGATGGGATTTTGGAAATTTTCGGCTACAGATATTCAAAAATTTACAAAAATTAGCCAAAAATCCAACAAAATTTTTTTTCAGCATGGTGTAACTACCCTATTATTCGGTCGTTACCAAAAGCGGAGATAAATCTGTATATGGAGAGGGTACTATTTTTTGCTTAATTAGAAAGAAAACAAGGAAAAAATATGTACGAAAAATTAGAAAATTTAAGAAAATTACCTGAAGAAAAGAAATTTGAATACATTTGGCGCATCGGTAATGATATTGACAATGGGATTTTACCACATTGGAGAAACATATCAGAAACGATTAATAAAGAATTAGGCGTTCCAGAAGAAGAATATCTATCTGAATCAGCCTATCGCAAAATGTATCAAAGTGCGAAGAAATTTTATGATGAAGGTGTTTTTAATCTTGAGACAAATTCAGAAGAATTGATTCAACTCAAAGAAGCAATTACTGAAAATAAGAAAACACTTGCCAAAATTCGTACAGAAAACCTAGAAATAAATAAGGTGTATAGAGAGATGGGAAGAAGTGAGTTGTTGGCTGATAGAGTTATTGAAGCCGCACAATTGTTAGCCAAAGAACAACCATTCATTTCCCCTTCTCCTTTAAATATTATTCAAGATAATAAAAAAACAGCCTGTTTATGTTTTGGAGACACTCATTATGGTGTCGAATTTACTGTAAAGGGATTATATGGTGAAGTAATTAATAGTTACAGTCCTGAAATTTTTGAGGCTCGTATGTGGAAATTACTCGAAAAAATTAAAGAAATCATTGTAAAAGAACAATTAACAACTTTAAATGTCTATAGTTTAGGCGATGAATTAGACGGTATTTTAAGAATGGGTCAGTTAATGAAATTAAGATACGGGATTGTAGAAAGTACAATCAAATATTCTGAATTCATTTGTTTATGGCTCAATGAATTAAGTAAATTTGTCAACATTAGATACCAAATGACAACTGGAAATCATACTCAATTAAGAATGTTAAATGGTAAAAAAGGAACATTTGAAGATGAAAATATGTCAATTATCATCAAATGGTTCATCAAAGAAAGAATGAAAGCTAATCCAAATTTTGAATTAATTGATAATGAAACAAATATGATTTTCGATGAAGTTAGTGGTTATAATCTTTTAGGTATTCATGGTGAAGTTAAAAACATGGAAAGCGCTTTAAAGGATTTTACACAAATTTACAATGTTAAGATCAATTACTTAATTGCTGGTCATATGCATCATCAAAAAGAACAAGAAGTTGGTAAAAACACAAAAGTAATTAATATTGGTAGCATTATAGGACTTGATAATTATTCATTAAGTCTTGGGAAAAGTGCAAATGCAAGTGCTACTGTATTGATTTTTGAAGAAAATCAGGGAAAATCTATAGAATATTCTATTAATTTGAACTAATAAAAGAATTTAAGGAGTTAAAAATAATTGAATAAGGAAGAATTAGTTACCGTTATTTGGAGTAAATTAGACGGTATTACAAAAGATGAAGTAAGAACATTTTTAACAGCAATGTTAGATAGTATTGGACATTGTTTAGCAAATGGAAATAATATTAAATTAAAAGATTTTGGGAAATTTGAAATTTCTGAAAGAAAAGCACACATGGTTATTCATCCAAAAACTAAAGAAAGATGCCCTGTCCCTAAAACAATATCAGTGAAATTTAAGCCATCTGGGTGGATTAAGGAGTCCTTAAATGAAAACCGTAAGTAGTGTAGTTTTTGATTTAAGATTGCCTGATACAGTACAAGAATCGGCTTTTAAAACATATGACACATTTGCATGGGCATTATATGAAATAGCTAAAGAAATTAGATATTTGGAATTTGTTGCTATTTATCTAAAAAGAGATAAAGTTGTTAAATTATTAGTTGAAATGGCAAAATATTTTAATGATATTACAATTGACAGTGATGCTTTTGATGTAGAAAATGTAATTATTACAGTATCATATGATGGAACTGTAATTGTAGAAGTAGCAGAAGTAAATAATAATTACAAAGAATCATGTGCAATAATTACTTTAATTGATGAAGATTGTAAAACAAGTTTATTAAAATTTCATCAAGATAATTTAGAAAATATCTCAATTTTTAGTATGGATGAAGATCAAGAATATGAATAATTAACTAAAATGTAGTCATTTTTGGCTACATTTTTAGTATTTTCATAAATATAATTATGGCAAGAACTAAAACAATTAAAAAAATAACAAAGAAAACAATTATGTGTGTTAAATGCGGGATGATAACGGACAGTTATGAAAAGCAATTCCCAAAAACAAATAGTTCTTTATATGCTGGATATGAAGGCTATTTACCTATTTGTAAGACATGTTTGAACAAACTTTATAGTGAATATTTAGATATTTACCAAGACCATTTTATAGTTTTACGAAGAATTTGTCAGCTATTTGACATTTATTATAATGAAAGTCTTGCAAAATCGTTAATGAATTCGGATATGAGAACAATCCCTACTCGTTATATCAGCAAATTGAATCTTAATCCTCATATAGGAAAAACGTATCATGACACTATTTTAGAAGAAGAAAAAGCAAAAAAAGTACAAGAAATTACCGAACAGTCTCTCCGACAACAAGAAAATAGAGAAGATGCGGAAATTAATACTGAAGAAATTGATGAAACTGTAGAAAAACAATTGGCTGATGCAAGAAAAATATTTGGTTCTATTACTAATGAAAATGACGCCCTTTTCTTAAAAAATGAGTATGATGATTGGAAATTTAGAACTGGTGCTAAATCAAAAGCTGAAGAAGAAATCATTAAAAACATTTGTTATAACTCATTAAGTTTGAAGAAAGCAAGAGAAAGTGGGTCATCTACAAAAGCAATAGAAGAAACATTGTTGAACAATATCAAAGCTGGTGGATGGCAACCTAAAACTGAAGAAAATGGTGATGAAATGTCTGTTGGGCAATGGATTCAAACTATTGAAATGGAAAGACCAATCAGTGAAGTACAAGATAGATATAAAGATGTTGATAATTTAAAGAAAATGATAGATGTATTCTACCTTGGTCATCTTGGTAAAGCCACGGGAATAAGAAATATCTATATTCCTGAATATGAAGAAACAATGAAAAAATATTCAGTTATTAAAAATGAATCAGGTGAAGATGAGCAAGATGATGTTATTACAAAATTATTTGGTGATTAATTATGGCTGAATTAATTAATAATGTACCAGAAATGGTAAAAACAGATGCACAAATTAAAGAGGAACGTAGACAAGAATTTTTAGATAAAGTAGATTTTATTGCTGGGTATTTTAGAGAAAATCCACATAGATTTGCAACTTGGTTTTTAAATCTAAATCTTAAACCGTTTCAAGAAATTTTAATTTGTGAAATGATGAGGAATAATTTCTTTAATTACAATGCGTCAAGGTCTCAGGGTGAAAACTTGCCCACTTGATTAGTAATAATCTTGGAAAATAGATGCGAAATTAAGCGTGGAATCCTTCAATAATTTGGATAATACGAACCGAAGGCTAAATTAAAAGTTTAGTCAGGGGCAACGTCGTAGAAGATGAAACCATTTATGGAATATAACTCTTCCAAGAGGTCGCATCACCCTACTTTATTTATAAGAGGGTTAAAATTTACGCTGAACTATATCGATGATAAAGATATAGAAGTTAAGATAAAAAGCTTAACGATAACAAAATTGAAAACCTATTTGACAGCAATTTATTGTGTAATTAGATGTATTTTATATCCAGGTACTCGTATTTGCGTTGCGAGTGCTACTTTAAAACAGGCATTGGCAGTATTAAAGAAGATTACTGAAGATTTATGTATTCAACATGGATATGGTTCAACTTTATTAAAAAATGAAATTGAAAAAATCCAAATGAATGGTAGTGATCCAAGTATTTTATTTAAAAATGGTTCTATTATTTATGCTGTTGCTGCTAATAAAAACGCAAGATCAAAACGTGCAAACATCTTAATTTGTGACGAATTTGTTCAAATGAATAAAGACATTATTGATGATGTATTAGTACCTTTCTTAAATACACCTAGACAACCTGGTTATTTAAATAAGGTTGAATATGCTGATTTACAAGAAGATAGTAAACAATTTTATTTAACTTCAGCATGGTATAAATCGTCTTGGGGCTATATTTTAGTAAAAGATTACATAGGAAATATGGCAAAAGGTAAGAAATATTTTTCAGTATCTCTTCCCTATCAACTTTCTATTAAGGAAAATTTACTTAAAAGAAGCACGGTTGAAGGTGTAATGGATAAAAGTGATTTCAACCCAGTTTCTTTTGCTATGGAATATGAATGCATTTGGTTTGGAACTAATGGAGAAGAATTCTTTTCTTTTGATGACATTAACAAGCGAAGAAATTTATATAAAGCTTTACCACCTATTGAAGAAGTTTTGAATAACAAAAACGTTGAAGTACAACCACCTAAATATAATGAAAAACGTATTTTATCAGTCGATGTAGCGTTGATGATAAGTACGAAAAGAAAGAAAAATGATGCTACGTCATTAATTATTAATGACTGTATTCCTACTAATGGAAATAGATATGTTGCAAATATTGTTTATGCAAGAAATATTGAAGGTTGGACAACGGATCGTGTCGCAGTCGAGATTATGAGATATTATTACAAATATAAGTGTACTGATATAGTCATTGATACCAATGGATCGGGAATTGGAGTGTTTGACACCCTAATTAAACCGCAAGTTGACCCTGATACTGGCGAAATTTACGATGCTTTGTCATGTATAAATGATAAAGATATGGAACTACGTTGTGCTATTCCTGAAGCTGAAAAAGTAATTTGGTCAATTAAAGCTAATTCAAAATTTAACGATATAATTGCAACTTCTTTACGTGAAGGATTCAAACAAGGTCAAATCAACTTATTGGTAAGTGAATATGATTGTGATGAATATTTACGTGATAATATTAAGGGTTATAAAGGCAAATCAGAACTACAACAATTAGAATACAAACATCAATACATGGAAACCACTTTACTTGTAAATGAATTAATTAATTTACAACATAAAATCGAAGGCGGAAGTGTAAAAATCAAAGAACGTCCCGGTATGCGTAAGGATAGATATTCTAGTTTGGCTTATAACTTTTGGGTTATGAAACAATATGAATTGAAACTTTCCAATGATTATAGAGAAGAACAAGATGAAATTTTGTTCAGATTTAGAAAACCTAGTTATGGACTGTCTTATATTTAACTAAGGAAGGAGGAATTTAATGGATAATGAAAATTCTATAGATAATGGAATTCCTTTAGATTTAAGTATAGATTTATCTAATGAAGATAAAATCAAATTAGATCAATACATAGATTCAAAATTAAATAATCAGTTTAATGATCAAGCATTATTTGATGCAACATTAAAAAGTACAAGACACAATGCTAAAATCATTTTGAAAGAACTTAATGAAAAAGGATTAAGTAATTACTTCTTTAGAAAATATAAGAAAGAAGATGTTTCAAAATGGTTATCTGATCCTGAAAGATTTGAAGTGCAATTAAGAGGTGTTTCAAGATATTTATATAACGTTTCAAGTCATTATAAACGATTAATTAAATATTTTTCAGGAATGGCTATGTTTTGCATGGTTATGAAACCTAGAAATCTAGATATTAGAAAAGCTAATAGAAATATTGTTATGAATGATTACTATGTTACTAGTAATTATTTGATCAATATGAATCTTAAACATGAATTTAATAAAATTTTAGATACAGTTTTTAGAGAAGAAATTTTCTATGGCTACGTTTATGAAACTAATAAGTCTTTTTATATAAGAAAATTACCACCAAGATGGTGCAAAACAATAAGCGTCGAAGATGGCGTCAGAGTAGTTACTTTTAATTTTTCATATTTTAATGGTAGAGAAAGAAAATTAAATAGCTTTGGTAAATTCTTTAAGGATGCTTATACATTATATAAAAAGAATCCAAAAATGATGTGGCAAGATGTTCCTACGGATAGAGGAATATGTATTAAATATGATGAATCTTTAAGTTATAGTGTACCTCCTTTTGCTGGGGTTTTTGGTGCATTATATGATCTTGAAGATTATAAAAATTTAAAGAAGAATAAGGAAAAGTTAAATAACTATAAATTATTATCTTTAAAAATACCAGTTGATGACACTGGAAGATTTAAAATTCAAGAATCCAAGGTTGTTAAATATTTTGAAATGATTGGTGCTAATTTACCAGACAATATTGGTTTAGCATTAACACCTATGGATATGGAAGAACATAGCTTTGAAAAAGCTGGACAATCAAATACAGATGCTGTTTCTGAAGCATTGGAACAATATTGGGGAGCTAGCGGAGTTAGTTCTCTTTTATTTTCTAGTGATAAATCAGGAAGTACAGCATTAAAAGCTTCTATTTTAGTTGATTCTACTATGCTCTATCCTATTTATCGTCAATTTGAAAGATGGATCAATTATCGTCTTAAATTGATTAACACAGCAACTACATTCAGAGTTGAAATTATCAATGTTACTGAACAAACATATACTGATGTTTTAGATAGATACATGAAAGTTTTCAATTCAGGTGTTGGTAAAAGTTATGTGGCAGCATTAATGGGATATGATTTCTATGATGTTAAGTCACTATCTTATTTAGAAGATGATGTTTTAGGATTAGATACAGCATTTAGACCATTACAAACTGCTTATACATTAAGTTCAAAAAACAATCAAAATCAAACACAAATTGAAACAACAAATGTAGACGATAAAGGTGGTAGACCACAAAAAAATGATAGTGAAATAGAAATTGAAACGGATAAATCAAGAGAAAAAGGAAAATAGATTGATGGAAAATAAATTTATTTATAGTCAAGATAAAAAGACAATTGAATTTTTAAAACAAAAATTTGAAGTACTTTTTGAAGATAATGATGGATGTTATTTCTTGAATGATATTTCAAATGTTGATTTTGATTTATCTAATATGAATGAATCCATTATTTATACAAATTCTATAGATGTGGAGTTGGATTAATGGAAAATGAAACAAAAGTAACTGTTGAAATTGTTGATTTTGAAGTAGACAACAGTTATGACTCTACAAGTTTTTTAAAACTTAAACTTAAATTAGCTCATGATGGTAAAACACGTAAAGGGTTTAATTTCAGTAAAGAGTCGCTAGAAAATGCAGCCCCTACTATTATTAATAAACCAATTCTTGCGAGGGTTGTGTTTGATTCAGACAATAAACCACAGTTTGGTAGCCATGATAAACATTTAGAAAAAGACTATCAAAATAATGTGAGAATAATTTATGATGAAGTACCTATCGGTATCATTCCTGAAGATAATGAATATGCAATTGAATATGATGAAGATGCAAAAAAATCATATGCTTATTGTTATGGATATGTATGGAAAAAATATTCAAACTATGCTTTAGACATCATTGAAAGAGATAAAAATATTAAGTTATCAATTGAAATCAATATTAGTAAATTTATCATTGATGCTAAAACAAAAGAAAAAATTATTTCAGAATTTAGATATGATGGAGTTACTTTATTAGGTAATGATAGAACACCAGGTATTAATAATGCTGGTGCTACAACAGAATTTGATTTAGATTCAGAAAATAAACAAAGTGATTTAAATGAAAAATTACCAAAATTTATTGATGAATTTAAAAAAATATTAGCTGAATTTGATAATAGTAAGGAAGGAGGAGAAAAAGAGTTGAATAAAGAAAAAAATGTAGAGCCTGAACAAACTGAAAAAACAGTTGTTGAAGGTGAAAATCAAGATTTTGAAAACAAAGAAGCTGAACAAAAAGAAGAATCAGTAACTGGTGAGTTTGAAAATACTGAAAACAAAGTTACCGACTCCGAAGATAAAGGTAAAAGTGAAATTAAAGATCAGCCTAAAGAACAAGAATTTGAATTAACTGCTAATGAAACAAGAGACAAACTTCAAAAAGCTTTAAGAGCATTATATTACAATGTAACTAGAACAGATGCTTGGGTAAATGACTATGACTCAAAATATGTTTATTACGCTAAAGAAGTTTATTCAGAAGAAAAAGGTTGGGAAACTACAACTTATAGACGTTCATATGCTTTAGTAGATGGTGAAATTACTTTACAAGATGATGAAGTTGAAACTGTAGTTAAAGTCTTAACTAAAGATGAATGGAACAAAGTAGAATCGGAAAGAAATGCTCAATCAATTGAATTTGAAGATTTGAAAAAATTCAAAAAAGAAACTTTAGAAAAAGAAAGGAAAGTCAATCTTGATAAAGTGTTTGATAAATTTGATGAAAAATTATTAGGCGTTGAAGATTATCAAACTTTAAAAGATAACAATGTTGATTTTTCTATTGAAGATGTGGAAAACAAATGCTACGCAATGTTAGGTCGTATGGATTTTGATAAAGAACCATCTACAAAAAATGATAATTCTGTAGGTGTAATTAAAGTTGATACAGAAGAAACTTTTGAAGATGACAATGATGACAATGAATATTGTGGTGGGATTTTAAGAAAATATTATAAAAAATAAAAAACTAAATAGAAGTTTATTAAGGAGCGAGAAATCGCCCCTTTTTTATTTACAAAAAATGGAGGGAAATTGAATGGCAGATAAACACGCTATTGTAGAAAGACAATTAGTAGATGGCGAATTCGTTGGAACTAAACGTGTGGCAATTTTAATTGACGAACAAATGGATAACGGATGCGTTGTTAAATTAAAAGGTTTAAAAAATGGTGAAATGAATCTTTATGAAGTTGAACCAGTAGCTAAAGATACACCTTTAAACCAAGTATTTTTAGTAGCTTCTCCTGAAGTTATGAAAGATGAAAGATTATCAAAATCATTAGATGAATTTTACAACATTAAAGGAACTGTAGGAAATGCAGACAGATTAATTGAAGGAAATATTTTTGGATTAACTGCTGAAGCATTTAGTGGTACTCCGCAAGTTGGGAAAATCGTCGAATTAGAATCTGGGAAAAGACAATTAAAAGTTGTTGATACACCAACAGCTTCAACGACTACTGTAGGTAAAATCGTTGACTTTGTTAGAGGTTACTACGGAGTTCAAATTGGGTAATTAGGAGGATAGATGGTCAATGGATAGAAATAAAATTTTAACATTAGCAAAAGACATGATTCGTGGAACTTGTCCTGTTGAATTTGATAACGAAAAAACTAACTCACAAGCATTACGTGATATGTTTATTGAAGCAAATGGTGGTTCAAAAGAATTATCAATTAAAAACTTCTATAGAGGAAATGCTTGTTTTGATATTATTGAAGAATTAATTCCTTTAATTGTATATGAAGGATTTACTGGAAATGAATTCTGGATGAATTTAGTTGAATATAGAAACATTGCTTTAGGTGATGAATTAACTTTCTTTACTCCAGATAAAGCTGATTTTATCGTATCTGATTTATCTTACGGTACTGCTGGTATTCGTAGACAAAGATTAGGTAAAGGTCAAAGATATACAATTGATACTTCATTAAAAGGTATTAAAGTATATGATGAATTTAAACGTTTCTTGGCTGGTAGGGTTGATTTCAACTCATTCGTAGATGCTGTAGCACAAGCTATGTTACAACGTTTATATGAAGATATTTACAATGCTTTAAAAGGTGTTACTGAATCAACAAGAGGATTAAGTTCTACATATGTTGTTAATGGTACTCATACCGAAGAAGAATTATTAGATTTATGTGAACATGTTTCTGCTGCTAATAATGGTGCTAAAGTAATTATTTTAGGTACAAAGAAAGCTTTAAGAAAATTAAATATGGCTACTATTTCCGATAGTGCTAAAGAAGATAAATACAATATGGGATTCTTTGGTAAATTCAACGGAATTGATACTGTATTTATGCCACAAAGACATAAAGCTGGTACTGATACATTCTTATATGATGATAACAAATTATATGTAATTGCTGTTGGTGCTGATAAACCTATTAAAGTAGTTGATGCTGGTGAAGGTTACATCTTTGATCAAAGAGATGCTGGTACTCCAGTAACTGGCGATTTAACTATTAACTATACTTATGCTCAAGAATACGGTGTTGCATTAGTATTCGCATCTAAAATGGGATTCTACACAACTGCGTAATTATAGGATAAATAGAACAAAATTGGGGAGAAATTCAACTCCCCTTTTATTTTTAATTTAGAGATAAAAGGAGAATTTTAATGGCAGAAGAAGTAAAAGTTGATGAAGTAAAACAAACTGCAAAAAAAACAAGTGGAGCAAAAACTAAAACCACTACAAAAAAAGCTACAACAAAAGAAACTAAAACTAATGAACCTAAACAGAGAGAGAGATTAGTTTTAGATAATAATGTTATTTTAAATGTTCAATCAACAACATTTGGTAAATTAGTTTATGTTAATACACAAACTGGAGACAAAGTTGTATGGGAACATGAAAATGAAATCCAACAAGTAACTGCTGGAAACTTAAGAGAAATGAAATCTCGACAACCAGGTTTCTTTAAAAATTATTGGATTAGAATTATCGGTATTGAAGATATTGATGAAACATATCAAGATCGTACTATCGAAGAAATTTACAAAGCATTAACATTACAACAATATTATGAAAATAGCATGATGGATATTGAAGATTTAATTTTAAATCATACAGATGAAGTACCTACTTATTTAAAAAAAATGGGTAAATCATTTAAAACATCTTTAATCATTAGATGTAATGATATGATAGAATCTGGTAAATTAGATGCTTTTTCAAAAATTAAAAAAATGGAAGAAATTCTTGGTACTGAATTAGGCGGTGAAGATTAATTCAATGACACAATTTGAAACTTTATATAAAAGATTTTTGCTACGTGTAGAACAATATTCTTTTTATGATAAAGAAATTGATGTTAGAGAATTAATTTTAAGATCGTATTTAGACCAAGCTTGTTATAGATTTGCACCTTATTGTAAGAATGTAAATTTATTTGATATTGATGAAGAAAATCAACGGTTTAATTCAGAATTATCACCACAAGTAATTTATATATTAGTAGAAAATATGACTGTTGTTTGGTTAAAAACACAAAGAGACAGTGAAGAAAATACTAAAAATATGTTAAGTGAAAAAGATTATAGTGTTTTTAGTCCAGCTAATCTTTTAACTTCTTTAAGAGAAGCTTATACAGAAGCCGATAAAGAAATTATTGGAATAATGAACGATTATAGTCTTGATGATTTAGATACAAAAAAACTTATGAATGAGGTGTTATATAATGAATAAAGCTCAAATTGAACATCTTATAAATAAAATTTTTAAAATCTTACCACTAGCTGAAGAAGGTAATGAAAATATTAAGGATTATATCGGTAGTGTCATGGTTCAAGTAAATGGAGCTGCTGAAACTTCTAAAGATTTTTTCTCATTACCTAAAAATAGAGAAAAATTAATCGATATTTCAAATTCAATTAATTATTTAAAAACAAATGAATTTACATTAAATGAATGTAGACGTGAAGTTTTTAAATGTACTGGAATTCTAGCAAGAATGAAAGAGGATTAATATGGATTGGAGTCCTTTTGAAAAAAATGTTAAAGCAAGTGGGAATTCAAGACGAGAAAGAGAGTTAAATAAAGCTAGACATTATTTAAATAAATATGGAGAAAATAATCCTTCATATAAAAAGGTTAAAATTAATGGTGTTGATGATGTATTAGCGATTAATACAGGAACGCAACCTTATTATAAAAAGTTTCATACCCTTCCTGATCATCATATTCAAACTGGTGATTATGTGGAATGGGCAGATACAGTTTGGTTGGTTAAAACAGCTGATTTTGATGATGAACTCATCATTGATGGAGCTTTGCAACAATGCAATTATGTATTGAAATGGCAAGATGAAAATTTAAATATCATTGAACGTTATGCTGTTACTCAAGGTGCAACTGCTTATAACACTGGGTTAAATGAAACACAGTTGATTACCGTTGGATATAACCAATTATTAGTTTTAATACCATTTGATGAAGATACTAAAAACCTTACAAGAGGTCATAGATTTTTTGTAAGTAACACACTTAAAGATATTAGACCGTATAAGATAACAAGCTTTGATACAACTACTAATATTTATAATGGTCATGGATATATTTCTATGATGTTAAGTGAAGATCAATTACAAAAAGATGATAATATTGAATTACAAATTTGTAACTATCACGAAAAAGAAAATATAGATATTACTGAAAATACAAGAAGTGAAATCGGTTATAAATCAACTAAAATAAAGTCAGGATATAAAAAAGGAACAACATTTGCTGCTAATTTTTATAATGGTGAAAATTTAGTAAATGATATTAGTCCTAGATGGGAATTAAAATGTAATTTTAGAGATGAATTAAAAATTGTAGAAGATGGAAATAAAATTACTATTTCGGTAGATAATGATGAACTAATTAATCAACATTTATCACTTATTCTATCTGATACAGAAGGAAACTATACAGCAGATGAATTACTGCTTGAGGTTATAGGATTATTTTAATTATGGCAAATAGCAGAATCATAAGTGAACTAAAGACTAAAGTAACTAAAATGATAATTAATGATGAAGAATTAGTTAAGGCAATTGATCCACCTAATTATCAAGATGAAAATTGGGAAGAAATTTATATGATTAATTCCGCTGAAACTGAAGAAGCTGGATATACTCCGGTTATTTATAGAGAGCATCAAAATCCTAACATGATTACAAAAACTATAACTTTTCTAACAATAGAAGTAAATATTCCTGAAAATTACAATACCCCAGAGATTTTTAAATATCCTCAATTAGAAATTTGGATTATTTCTCATAATAAACATAACAGAATTGATAACATCAAAGGTGTCAGAGATAATCGCAATGATTATATATCTATTTTGCTTGATGAAAAGTTCAATGGTGAATCGGCTGGTATAGGTTCTTTGAAATTGATTTCTAACACTGCTGGAATTTATGATGATAAATTTGTTTATAGAAGATTGGCATTTACTGGTATAGATTTAAGTGACACAATATGTGACTAATGTAAGTAAATCTGCTTTATATTTAGGGAAAGATTTACAGCTTACTGAACATATATTTATTCATCAACCTACAGTTGGTGATGTATTTGAAAATGATAGTGAATATTTATCTATTGTCTACAATTTATGTGCTACTCCTAGTGATTTAGCATACCAACTTGAAACATATTTTCATGTTGATTTTGTAACTGCGGATGAATATGAAGTCTTTGTTAAATACATTTGCCCTTCTTTTGATAACAGTAAGACAAAATTGATTTTTGGGAATGATCTTGACTTTTCAAAAATGCAATTAATTCACGATAGTAACACAAATGAATTAATTCTAAAACAACACATAATCAAACAAAAAGAAATCGTTTTACAAGAGGATAAACATATGAGGTTTAAAAATAAACCCATACCCACAAAATTGTTAACAGAAGAATACGATATAGTATTTGATAAGTTTACATATAGGAGAATGACTGATTATCTTCGGCTTTTATTTAATATAGAAAAGAATGAAAGAAAACCTAAAAATAAAGGTGCTAGAAAACTTTTAATAGAAGAATCAAGACAACGTATGACTGGTGAAAATAATGAAGGTAGTGATGATCAACTACTAAATATGATTTCATATGCGGTTAATATGCCAGGTTTCAAACATGATGAAAAAAGCGTTTTTGATATGAAATATTATTGTTTTCTAGATAGTGTAAAACGTTTAAATAAAATAACAAATTCCCATATTCTTTATCAAAGTGGATATAGTGGATTTGGAATAGACTTATCAAAGATAAGTGACAAAAATGAAATAAATGCAATGGGTGACTTAAAATAAGTCACTTTTTTATTTGCAAAAATTTAGGAGGAAAATTAATGAATATTAATGAATTAGTATTAGAAAAAATTAACAATATTTCATTAAGAGATATTGCTAATCATTCATTAGCAGTTCGTTTAACTAACGTCAAAGATGGTTCTTTAACTACTACTGCTGAAAATACTGCTGTTACTGATGCTGTAGGTGCAACAATTATGACATTATGGAACGCAGTTGCTGCTAATTTATCAGGTACTAATGCTTTATTTAGTACAGATTTATATGCTGCACAAAGTGGTTCTGAAAAAGAAGTAGCTTCTTCAAGTACAAAAATTACAACTTCAACATATGAAGTTTTAGAAGCAACCGCTAACGAACTAGCTTTAGCTAAAACACCAGTTAAGGATAGTATTAAAGAAATCTGTTTATTACAAAATGGTGGAATTGCTAAAAAATTAACTTTAGCATCTGGCACTGCGGATGCTAATACATTTACTATTGCTGATAAAACAATTACATTAGCTGCTGACACAACTGGAACATTCTATGTTGAATATGATTATGAATCAGAAAAAGCAGTTAAAGTAACTAAATCCGCTGATAAATTCCCTGGAGTATATGAAGCGAGAATTTACGTTACTATGCATGATGCTTGTAATAAAAACGACATCTATACTGGTGTTATTATCGCAAAACGTGCCGAAATTGATCCAAGTTCAATTGAAATTGGTTTAAATGCTGAAGGTGGACATCCTTTCCAATTAAACTTCAACAAAGAATATTGCGATCCAAAAGGTGACTTATTCTCAATTATCGTAGATGAATAATATAGAGGGTTAACCACCCTCTTCTCTATTTATTATATGGTAGAAAAGAAAATAAATCATTGGTGCATCGTTTGTGGTAAAGGTTATCATGCTTGTGATTCATGTGATGAAACAAAATTTATGACATGGAGAAGATTAACAGATTCATCAAACCATTACGAAATCAGATTAGTAATAGATGATTATACATCAAATGTAATTAATAAAAAACAAGCGAGAAAAATGTTAAATAAATGTGATATTGATGATTATAAAACATTTTTACCTCATATTGTTAAAATTATTGATGAAATTTTAGATGACACCGATGAAGTAAAAAAAGTTTCTAAAGAAAAAGAAACTAAAAAAGAAATTGTTGAAATTGAGAATAAAAAACAACGAATAGAAGTTATTTAAAGAAAAATTTAGGAGATACACTATTCGTTTAGTTTAATGTATCTCCTATTTTTTTGTGTAAATAAATTTATAGAATAAAAGGAATTAAAGGAAATAAATGAAAAGATATAGTCAATTATTTGGCAAATATTATGATGGTAGCAAAGAAAAAGTTTTATACCTTACCGATATTAACCAAAACCATAAATATTGGCAAACCGAATCCATCTATGGTGATTTACTAGATATATTTGCTGGTGAAGAAAGAATGGTGTTTGTCTATAGAAAAAGCAAAAATATGCAAGAATTATATGAGAAGTGGAAAAACCACGAGTTTGATAAAAAAGAAAATAATGACGGGAGTATGAATGAGTAGTAAAGTTTTAAAATTAATCTCCCCTATTCCACCAAGCGTTAACCATTATCTTGGTTATAGAACTGTTAAAAAAGGTGGTAAGTATTTAGCGGTAAGTTATAAGAAACCTGAAGCTGTTAAATACCAAAAGAATTTTAAAGAATATATTATTAGAGAAAGCCTAATTCAACATTGGGATAAAGTAGAAGATAAATTTAGACACGTCTATTATGATTGTGTTTTTTATTTTCCTCGAATTGATATGGATGCTAATAACTATTTTAAATGTATGTTAGACGCTGTTACCGATGCTGAAACTGTTTGGAGTGATGATACTCAATGTCGTGAGCGTGTACAAGGATTATATTATGATAGCAAAAATCCTAGAGTAGAAATTACAATTACGGTTGCAGATAATGTGGGCATTTTTGATAATGAAGAACAAAGTGATAATTTTGAAGATAGATGCAAACATTGTTCTAGGTATAAAAGAAATTGTAAATTATTACGTCAAGCAAAAGAAGGACGTATACAAGAAGAAATAACAGATTTTATCTGTTCAAAATATAAGGAAAGCAAGGAGTAAACAAAATGGCAAAAGAATTTAATGAAGAATATTTAATGGACTTTTATAAAGTAAAAAAACAATCACTTACTTTAGAAGAATTTTTAGAATTTAGAAATTGGGTATGTTCTAGATTAATTGATGAAGATGAAATGGAAATCAAATATGATATGGCTGGAATTTTCATGCAATTTGCGTTTGCTAAATTCTATTTACAAGTAGAATTACCTAATATTGATACTGAAAATGAATTAGATGATTATGAATTAATTTGTATGATTGATCCTGGAAATTATGCTGAATATATTAACTGGAATCAATATATTCAATTAGATTTAAGTATTGATAGATATTTAGCAAAAATTAATAAAACATACCAAAATGCTAAAGAATATAAAGTTAATGATTTCTTAAAAGATATTGTCTTAACTTTAAACAGTTTTAGTTTAGGATTTTTAGATAAGATCAATTTTGATGCTTTAGATTTTAATGAATTAATTTCTTCAATGGAAAAATTCACATCACTAACTAATGGTCAAGTTGATGCTAAAGATTTAGCTAAAAACGTTTTAGATCAAACAAGGACAAATAAGACTAACAAAAGATCAATAGCTAAAACAACAAAACCAAAAGAAGATAAAAAAGATGTTAATTAAAAATGATACACAATTAAAACGTGTCATGCAACAAGCGGCTAAACAAGCTTTGAGTGAAGTCGAAGAGCAAATAAAGATTTGTATTGAAAATTATGTGAGGCAATATTATACAGAATATACGCCTCACCAGTATAAACGTACCTACCAATTTTTAAGAAGTATTACAAAAACCGATGTATCAATTAGAGGAAACACGATTTCATGTGATATTCATATTGATATGAATTTAAACTATTCAGAACCAGCAAGTGATGTAATAGATATTATCAATCAAGGTTATCATGGTAATAAATCTATTAAAGGTACACCAGTATGGTCAGTTGCAATGGATAAAATTAATTCAACAAATATGTTTATTAATGGTTTTAAAGAAGCCTTAATTAAACAAGGTTTTACAGTTGTATAAATACTTGAATAAAATTGTGATTTTCTTTTCAAAGAAAATGCAAATAAAGTATTGACTATACTTTATGTATAGTATACAATATAAGTGTAGTTAGGGAGGAATACTTACTTAATTACAAACTCATTTCAAGTTTTATTGCATACTTCCTCTAATGTGTGATAATAAATTTTTTTTAATTGATATTAGCAAGGAATTTGGAGCTTCTTTGCTAATAAAATGGAGAGATAGTCAAGCGGCAACGACAGCAGACTGTAAATCTGTTCTCATTTGAGTTCGGTGGTTCGAGTCCATCTCTCTCCACCATGTTTAGTAAACTAGCAAGGCGCTAGACCTCCCTGCTAAGGAGTGGGATGATATTTTATCATTGAGTTTCGAGTACTCTGCTAAACGCCATATGAGTGTATAGTCAGACGGTAGAACAAGTAATACGCGGAGTTTGCTATGTCGTTGGTTCGATTCCTTCTACACTCACATTAATATAAGGTAGTAAGTGGTGCGCTGAATAATTAAATATCAGATGGAGCGAATAAAACCGATAAATTCACAAAAACACAACCACAAAGTGATACCTTATTGAACACAGGCTCACTTGCTGAGGTTTTGAGATAGCCACTACGGTCAACGCCCCTGTATAAAAAACAACAGTTAGAACGATTAGCTATCAAAAATTCTTTATTGGTAAGAAGTTATTTAAGATATTCAACTACCCTACTGTTTATTATATCTAACATTAGGAGAACGAATAGACTTAATTTTACGGTGACGATCGTATAGTGAGACTTCATTTTTATTAGCGTGTTGGGGCTAGTAATTAAAATAACAAGCCACAGGTTTATAGTGAAAGGTGTCCTGATGTTAATATAATTGATATAAAACTTGTTGCTAGACGTGATGTGCTAGTGAATCCCATGTGTAGAGCTTGGCTACATAAATTTAAAACAAAACTTAAAAAACACTCATACAGCAAAACATTATTTTTACAAGCGTTTAATTAGGGATTAAAAAAGCATAAAATTTCGAGTGTTGAACATTTAAACACCATAACAGCAAATTAAAAGATGAATTTTATAAAACAAGACATATATGACTACAAATTATATTTTGGAGAACAATTTTGTAATTGTTCATACCATTAACTATTACTATTACATGGTGTTGTTATCTAAAATAAACAGACATACAGCAAATTTAATAAAGCAAGTATAAGATTAATTATTGGAATAAAAATGGATACATATATAAACGTCTGTTGATTATTTTATAGAAAGGAAAATAAGAATTATGATTACTGATTTAAAAAATGAATTAAGTAATACAAAACAGCTAACTGAAAATGGCGCTGTTGGATATATGACCACTGGCAAAGAATTACTAGACTTAAATTTTAAAACTAGTTCATTAAGAAATAAGAGTGAAGATGAAATTTTCAAATTATTCTTAAAAGCATTTCATGAAGATAAATTATTAGCAATTAAATGGTTGTTCTTTATGCGTGACGCACGTGAAGGTATGGGTGAACGTAGATCATTTAGAATTATTTTAAACGGTTTAGGACATCAACATCCTACTATTGCTAAAGAATTGATTTCATTAGTGCCAGAATATGGTAGATGGGATGATTTATATTCTTTGATGGATGGAGATTTAACAGAATATGTTGTTGATTTTATTTATCAACAATTGCAAGAAGATTGTGGAAATTACTTAAATAAAAAACCAATTTCTTTATTAGCAAAATGGTTACCTAAAGAAAGTACGAAAAAGTATAAAAAAGTTTATAACATTTTACTTAAAAAGTTTGGCATGACACCTAAAAAATATCGACGAATTGTAAGTGATTTAAGAAAATATTTAGACGTAGTAGAAGTTAAAATGTCGGCTAATGAATGGAACAAAGTTAATTATAACTCTGTACCTAGTAAAGCCAATTTATTATATAAAGATGCTTTCTTGAAACATGATGAAGAAAGAAGAAATGAATATTTAGAAAACTTAAAAAACGGGAATGAAAATACCAAAATTAATGCCAAGGTATTAATGCCTCATGAAATTGTTCATAATTATACGAGTCCTTTATATGATGGATGGCATCTAAGAATAAAATCTTATGATGAAACATTAGAACAGTTATGGAAATCATTACCTGATTATGTGGATGGCGAAGGTTTTTCTATGTTTGTTAGAGATGGTTCAGGAAGTATGACGGATAGAATTGGTAATACAAACACTACTTGTTTAGATGTTTCTACTGCTTTAGCAATTTATTTTTCTGAGCATTGTAAAGGAGAATATAAAGATAATTTTATTACTTTTAGTAATAGACCAAAAGTAATTGATCTATCAAATTGTTCTTCTTTACGTGAAAAAATAGAAAAATGTTACACAGAAGATGATTGGACAAATACTGATATTTATAAGGTATTTAAATTGGTTTTAGATGTTGCGGTTAAAAATCAATATGTACAAGAACAATTACCTAAAAATATTGTGATTCTGTCGGACATGGAGTTTGATGATGCGACAACGACTAGAGATCACAAAACATTATTTGAAACAATTCAAGCAGAATATCTTTTACATGGATATGATTTGCCAAGATTGGTGTTCTGGAACGTTTGTTCTAGAACTGGAACTATTCCATTAAAGACAAACAAAAACGGTGTGTGTCTAGTATCAGGTTTCAACCCTACTATTATGGATATGGTATTAAGTGGTGAACTTGATCCATATAAATGTTTAGTAAATAAATTAAATTCAAGTAGATATGATGCTGTTGAAAAAGCAGTTAAGAATCTATTAAATTAATCATTTTTAAGTAATTCATAATTTCATAAATAAAATTTTGATAAACCCTATCTATAGTTTCGGCTATAGATAGGGTTTTTATTTTACATTTTTTTAGAAAGGAGTTGATGATATGGCTGTTGGTAAAAAGAGATCAAAACCAGTAAAGCTATATGATGAAACAAAAATAGAATTGATAAATGGTGATACTAAAAAATATTGGAAGAAATATCAACAATATATGAGTATTAAAGAATTATCAGAAAAAACTATTTATAACTATAATTCTGATTTATCACAATGGTTTATTTTTATCTTGGATAATCAATTTAATCAATCAGTAGTTGATTTAGAAGAAGATGATATTTTAGAGTTTATTACTTTTGCTAAAGAACAAGGCAATAATACTGAACGTATTAAACGTAGATTATCAACTATTTCAGCGTTTTATAAATTTTTAAAGAGAAAGAAAATTTTAAAAGGTGAGTCCCCTACTGAGTATATTGATAGACCTAAAAAAGGTTTACCAGTTGTAGAACAAGTTTTCTTATCTCAAAAACAAGTTGATGATATTAGAATCGCCTTAAATGCTTATGGTGATTTACAATTAGAGGTTTATTTTGAGCTATCATTATCTACTATGGCAAGAGTAAATGCTATTGCTCATTTAAGATGGGAACAAATAGATTTAGAAAATAGACAATGTAATGATGTGCTTGAAAAAGAACAAAGATATGTAACACTTTATTTTTCAGAAAAAGTTAAAAGATTATTAATTAAATTAAGAAAGCAACGTGAAGAAAATAATATTGAAGATTATGGATGGGTATGGAGAACACCATATACTAATGAAGAAAATTGTGTAACTAATGGTACGTTAGGTCAATGGTCAAGAAAAATCGGTGACATGATTGGTGTGCCATGTCATTGTCATACATGGAGAAAAAGTGGAAGCAACTTATTAAAAAAAATGGGTATGCCTTTAGAAGATATTGCTACCCTGCTTAATCATTTAGACCCTTCTACTACAAAAAAACATTATATTGATAATCAAAATACACAAGTTGCTGCTTTAAAGGATCAATTTAAAATTTAGGGATGGTTATTACCATTCTTTTTTATTTTAACGGAGAAAAAATATGGCAGATTACAAGATACAATTAGGCGTTCAACTTGATAGTAAAGCGCAAGAGAATATAAATAACCAGCTTAGGAAGATTGAAACAAAAATTGAAACTGCTACTTTAAGTAAAAAAGCAATAAGTAGTATTCAAGATCAATTAAAGAGTGCAAATTTAGGTATCACAATTGATACAACTTCAATCAAAAAAGCGCAAAATGAAGTCAATAAATTAGTTGATAGTGTTAGAAAAGCAAGTGGTTTGTCTTTAGGTAATCAGTTAAAAAATAATTCATCATCTAAAAGTGATGCAAATTTCCTTGCTGATCAACAAAGAATGTTAGCTCAAAATGAAAAGTATTGGAAACAAAATACTGCTGCTGCAAAAGAGTATGAACAGCAATGGACACAAGCTTTCTCTAATGTCGAAAACGCTCAAAGCAAAGCACAACTTACCACAGCAACTAAACAAATTAACGCTTTAAAAGCAGAAATTGATAATGCTGGAAGTAAGATGAATCAAACTAATTTTTTAGCTGATCAACAAAAAGAATTAGCAAATATTAAAACATATATTAATGCTAATACAAAAGCTGCTAATCAATATGGTGAAGCTTTAAAACAAGCACAAACCAATGTTAGAGGGGCAACAAATACACAAGAATTAACTACCGCTAGAAAACAATTTCAAGCATTAAAAGCAGAGATTAGTGCTGCTGGAATGAGTGGTTTGTCTTTTGGTGATAAGTTAAAAAGTGAAATTAGCAATTTAACAAGTTTCTTTAGTGCTACTTCAATTATTCTTTCAAGTGTTAGTCATTTGAAGAATGGATTCAACGAACTTGTTGCATTAGATGATGCAATGGTTGAATTGAAGAAAGTAACTGATGAAACTAATGAATCATATAAGAATTTTTATTATCAAGCTAATGATATGGCAAAACAACTTGGTGCTACAACTGAAGAAATAATTAATCAGACTAGCTCCTGGGCTCAACTTGGATGACTTCCGTCCCCTTTTATAGTGATATAAAAGTGAGAATCAACTCAAATCAGTGAAACTCCTGAAGAGGACAATACTGAGGGGAATTGCTAAAATATTCAAAATTAACATAAGGAGTATATGGCGAAAGCAAAAAAACTATGATCATTTAATTGGTCAAAAATTTAGTAAATTAACAATAATTAAAATATTATATTCATATAAGGTAAATAATAAAAGTGGGACATATTGTGAATGTAAATGTGATTGTGGTAACTTAATGGAAACAGTTTCATCACGTTTAAAATGTGGCAAAACAAGAAGTTGTGGTTGCAATAATCGTAGTAAATACGAAGAATGGACAGAAGAAATTTTAAAAGAGCATAATATAGAATTTTATTCTGAATATAGATTTACAGATTGTCGTAACCATTATCCATTACCATTTGATTTTTATTTACCAAAATATAATATATGTATAGAATGTCAAGGTCAACAACACTATGAACCATATGATAGATTTGGTGGTTTAGAAGGTTTTGAAAGACGAAAACAAAACGATAAAATCAAAAGAGAATACTGTGAAAATCACGGTATTTTTTTATTAGAAATTATTTATAAATTAAGAAGTAAACAAAAAATAGAAAAAGAGATAATGAATATTTTAGACTCCGCAACGATCACAGTTTAATAAGTAATTATTAGACGTATGTTGACATCTTATTAATTTAAGATGATGGTATGATCTGTTCTGCAACAATAACTTAATAATGAAATTGCAGAGGTAGGCAGAAATGACCTATCCCTTTTTATTTAAAATAAAAAGAGTAACAAAAAGACTCAATGAAAGATGCCATAAATTTAGCCAAAGAATCATCTATTTTAAGTACAATTTCTCCTGAAATGGATATTGAAGATGCACAAAAAACTTTAGTATCAACAATGAAAGCGTACAAAATTGATGCTGATAATGTACGTGATGGAATCAGCAGTAAAATCAACGAAATAGGTAAACAGTTGCCTGAAATCCACTATATCGGTTAAAGACTAGAGATAGTCAAGACCGAGGAAAGAATTTATATCTATTAACAATAAAACAATGAAAAGAGAAGATTTAAAAGGAAATAAATATGGATATTTAACAGTATTAGAAATGGTTTATAATTACAAAGTTAAGGAAAATAGTAGACCAAGAACATTTGCCAAATGCCTTTGTGACTGTGGAAATATAGTTTTGCGTGATCCATATATGTTAAAAAAATCAAAATATGCTTCATGCGGCTGCAAGAAAAGGAAAATAGCTCAATTATACAAAGGCAAAAATGTGGATAATTGTAAATTTAACAATTTAACAATTTTAGAAACTGATTGGGATAGTAAGCCAATTAAAGTAAAATGTAAGTGTGATTGTGGTAAAATTGTTACAATTGCCAAAAATGAAGTAACAAGTGGACATACAAAATCTTGTGGATGTTTACAAAGTAAAAATGCATCAAAAGCAAATACGAAAGACTGGTCAGGAGTAGTAGCTGATAACGGTGTGAAATTTATTAAACAATATAAAATGAATAATAAAGGACAATGGATTTGGGAATGTCAATGTCCTTTTTGTTATGGAAAATTTAATGAATTACCAGCAAGGGTTAATAGCGGTCATGTTTGCTCTTGTGGATGTGCAATTAGGTCAAAAAGAGAAAAATTAATAGAAAAATATATTAAAAATCAAAATTATAAATACAAAACTCAATTCAGTTTTGATGATTTAAAAAGCGAAAAAGGATATTTATTAAGATTTGATTTTGCAATATTCAATGAATCCAATAAATTATCATATTTACTTGAATATGATGGTGAACAACATTTTCGTCCAGTAGATATTTTTGGTGGGGAAAAGGCTTTTAAAGAGAATGTAAAAAGAGATAAATTAAAAAACGAATATTGTCAAAATAATAATATTAAATTAATAAGAATACCCTATTCAAAAACAAATAAAGAAATAAAGGAAATAATAGATATAAATAATCCGTAGAGACTGCAGGATATTATTGGTAACAATGATATTGAAGTGGATTCAAATAGAAATATTTGTAATATACAGTCCGATCAACCAAATTGAGAAATTTGGTTCTTTTTGTGTTTATGAACATAAATCGTCACGAAATAATCTAAAAAAGAAACGTGAGAATTAGGTAGAAACACCTAATCGCCAATTTAAAGTTGGTCAGTAGCTCTTTATTGAGTGAAAGTAACAGAATGAACAATTTTGCGATTGATAATAATGGAATTGCTGAAATTTTAAAACGTTCAAGTGCTGCTATGGCAGCCGCAAACAATACTCTAGAGCAAAATATCGCTTTAGGTGTAGCTGGTAAACTGTTGCCAGAATATGTAGTAATACATATATAGTTTATATTTAATTGTCAGGTAAAGGCTAAAGCTTTACACCACAATAATAGAGAAATCATATTATGAAGGTTTGAAAACGTAAAGATGTAACAATGCCAAATCATGCAGCCAAGCACCCTAACATCATCATAGATCATATGACAGTTAAGTTGAGGGTGAAGGTTCAACGATCATTCCCCGATAATAAGGGATATTATCAATAGAATAAAGGTGGAAATCCTGAATAGATAATATTACAGAAGTACGGTACAAGCAGACAAATTATGTCAATGGTATGGGTGAGAACCCCTTAAATGGAAAAGGTATACCCCTACTCTATTTTAGAGAGGGTGGAGAAATGATCTGCTCATTTGATGATGAATCAAAGAAAATAAAACTAATTGTAAAAATGACAACAAGGAGATAAAAGGAATTAATGAGTAAACAATTTTATGAATGTAAAAATTGTAAAAAAATATTTGCAGCATATAAAAATAGAAATTTTTGTTCAAAAGAATGTAGAGAAAAATATTCATATGTAGAATGTAAATGTGAATATTGCGGAAATACATTTAAAAGATCGAGAAGTGAATATCAAAAGTATTTAGATGGTGTCAAAAAACATTTATATTGCTCTAGAGAATGTACCGATAAAGGACAAATTAAGTCAATTTCAAAATATTGTTTATATTGTGGAGAAAGTTTCATTACTACCCCTAGCGAAAAAGATAAAAAATATTGTTCAAGAGATTGTTATGAGAAAGATATATCTAAAAAGATAGCCTTAAGAAAAGTCATTTGTAAAAAATGTGGTAAGCAATTTACTACATATCATAAAAATCAAGAATTTTGTTCAAGAAAATGCTCTTCATCTGTTTTGCAAAAAAGGATGGAATGTAAATGCGATACTTGTGGGAAAGTTTTTTCAAAAAAGCAAAGTGAAATAAATACAATTAATAATTTTTGTTGTAAATATTGTGCGGAGCATTTCACATGGTCTCAAAATGAGATAAATATTTTGAAAGAAAAGTATAATAATATGCCTAATAAGGAGATATATAAATTATTCAATGGTAAATTTGCCATAGAACAAATTAGAAGGAAAGCACAATCAATCGGTCTAGGAAAATCACGAATATGGTCAAATAACGAAGAGAGTATTTTAAAAGAAAATTTTAGTAAGTTATCTTTTGATGAGTTGGCAAAATTATTACCTAATAGAACGATTACATCTATTATTGGCAAAGCAAGACAAATGAAATTGTATAGACAATATTATGAAGAACGTAAATATTCTGAAGATGAAATCAATTTTATCAAAGATAATTTTCAAAAATTGTCATATATAGAAATTGCCAACAAATTAAACAGAACACCTTATGCAATTGAACAAAAAGCTAGACAACTTGGTTTAAAAAGAGAAATTAAAATCAAAAAAGATGGTTATAGAGGATTAACTTATTATATAAGAAGTAGATTATCATCATGGAAAAATCAATATAGAGAAATGTGTAATTATACCTGTGCTTTAACTGGTGTAAGATCCAATATAATCGTGCATCATATTAGAAGTTTTAATTTACTTTTAGAAGAAGCAATGAAAATGTCTAATATGAAATATAAGAATAAAATAGATGAATATACCGATAATGAATTAAATAAAATATTTGATTCATTTTTTTATTTACAAGAATTTTACGGTCAATATGTATGTATAAATGAGGATGTACATAAACAATTTCATAAAATATATGGATATGGAAATAACACAGTTGATCAATGGGAAGAATTTATAAAAAATTACAATTAGTTTAATATTTTTATATGTAGTTGCGATACATATATAACACAAAGGAACGAAATTGTTCAAGACAGCGCATCAGTCGGTGGTCACAAAACAATGTGCCGACTATAAAAATAGCTATATCGGTTAAGCATCCTGAAGAGGAAAAGACCGAGGAAAGATTTGATTATATTAATAGAGATACAAGGAGAATAAATGAAAATATATATACATAAATGTGACAATTGTAAAAAAATACATTTTATTACATCGTCGCAATGGCATAGATTAAATAATGGAAAACAAAAGAAATGTTATTGTTCAAAAGTATGTGCCAATAACGCCAAAACAAATAGAGACAATGTAGTGTGCGATAATTGTGGAAAAACATTTTCAAAAACAAAACATAAAATTTCTGTTTCAAAAAATAATTTTTGTTGTAGAAAATGTACTGATGAATATAGAACCAAAATAAATAGAAACGTAAGAAAATGTGAGTTTTGTGAGAATTATTTTGAAACAACAAAATCAAGTAAAAAACGTTTTTGTAATACAAAATGTCAAAATGAATGGCAAAAAACAAATGTTGGTATTAAGAACAAACATTTTACGAGAGTTTTAATAAAATGTGATTATTGTGATAAAGAATTTTATATAAAAAAATATAAATTAGAGCAAGAAAATCATTTTTGTTCCACAAATTGTAGACAAAATTGGTTTAAAAATACTTATTCACAATTAGATGAAACTAAAAATAAATCAAGAGAAACTGCTTTAAAAATGCTCGAAGATGGTAAATTTTCACACACAAACACAAAACCTCAATTAATTGTAAATGAAATATTGGGAAATATTAATATTGACTATATTAATGAATATAATGTTAAAAATTATTCAATTGATAATTATTTAAGTGATTATGATTTGTTTATTGAGGTTCAAGGTGATTATTGGCATTGTAATCCTATTAAATTTGAAAAACCAAAAAACAAAAATCAAAAAGATAGGATTGTTAGAGATAAAGCTAAACATAAATATATAAAAAATAAATATAATACTGAAATTTTATATTTGTGGGAATATGATATAATCCACAATATAGAATTAGTTAAATATTTAATCGAAACCTTTGTGAAGAACAAAGGTTTTTTATATGATTACAATTCTTATAATTATAAATTAATTAATAATAATTTAGAACTTAATATAATCAAAAATCTGTAGAGACTGTAATGCCCTATATAGTAATATATAGGGCTTCGCTATTTATCATTAGAAATAATGTAAAGATCCAGTCCGACCTCATGATATAACTTAAAAATGAAACATGAGAATTAGGTAGAAATGCCTAATCGCCATAGTTTATATGGTTAGTAATCTATTATAGATGAAAGTAACAGAGTGACAGCATTAAAGACAATTTCTATGCGTATCAGGGCAAACGTATTCATTGCCCTAGCCTTATAGAGATATGAGGTGGAAATATATTTAATTGCAAGTAAATAACTAAAGTCTTACAAACCACAACGTAATTAGAAATAATAAGCGTGACGGTTACGAAAGTAGAAAAAATTGTAAGGATGACATATGGACAAAACCCTAAGTGTTTATACAATGTAAGTTTTTGCAGCGAAGTACCCTAACGTTATTCATAGAGCATATGATAGTTAAGTCGAGGGTAAACGTTCATCGACTATTCCCCGTGAGGGGCTTCAATAATAAGAATAAGTGCGGAAATCACGAATAATTGAAGCAATAGAAGTACGGTGTAAGTAGGTATTTTAGAATACCAATGACATAGGTGAAAACCCTTTAAATGGAAAAGGTATACTCCTACCCTATTTTTAGGAAGGATGAAGAAATAGTCAGAACATCACATTAACAATGTGAGATGTAATTTATGATAAAAATAAAAATATGAAAAATAATAAATTAACAGAAAAAGAGATTGTAGACAAACTACAAAACTTAGATTTAAAATTATTTAATCAAAAATATACTATTATAAAAAATAAATATGTTTTAATTGATAGTAATGGCTATAAATTCTACAAACAACTTGATAATTTATTATATAGAGGTAATAAACCAAAAATCATAGCAAAAGATAATCCTTTTTGCATAGAGAATTTACAACATTTTTATGATTTGAATAATTCAAACACACAAGTATTATCGAAGTTTTATAATGGTTCGCCTATAGAAATTAAATGCGGAAAGTGTGGCAATGTTTTTCAAGAGAAACAAATACATCGAATTATAAAAAATAATAAAATATATTGTCAAAATTGCCTTAAAAAATTAAGCAAATTAGGTTCACTTGAATATGGAAAGAAGATTAAATATAAAGATGTTGAATCTGAATTTCAAAATAAAGGTTATCAATTAGTTGATAGAATATATAAAAATTGTGATACCAAGATGATATGTAAAGATGAAGAAAATTATTTATATGTATCATCTTATAGAAATATTAAATCAAATTTATCATTGCCAAAATTTAGCGTTAGTAATCCTTTTACTATTAAAAATATTAAAAATTATATTACAAGAAATGATTTATCTTGTAAAATTTTAACAAAAGATTATATCGATTCGGAACATAAAATGAGTTTTAAGTGCAATTGTGGTAATGATTTTCAAACAAGCTTGATTGGATTTCTAGCTGGAAAAAACACTTGTGATAAATGCGGAAAATCAATTTCACGAAATGAAGAAAAAATTGAAAATCTTTTAAATAATAAAAATATCAAATACATTAAAGAATATACATTTAATGATTGTTTGTACAAGCATAAGTTACGATTTGATTTTGCGTTATTTAAAAAGGATAAATTATTCTTATTAGTTGAAGTAGATGGAGAGCAACATTTTAAACCTTGCACTTTTGGGGGCATATCAGAAGAGCAAGCAAATAAAAATTATGAAGAACTAATTATTAGAGATACTATAAAAGATGAATATGCTAAAAATAATAATATAAAATTATTAAGATTACCATATTATTCATTTAAAAATGGAGATTATAAGGAAATATTAGAAAAGGAATTAAAATTATCATAAATTAAACATATTATGAATTTACGATTCATAATGAACATAATTGAATGGACGAAGAAACTCAAACCTATGATGCAACTCTTGAGTCAGTTAAAGGAAATATCCATGAATTAACTGGGGTTAGTATCATGCAAGACGCTGATACATATAAATCAACTTATGATGTATTAAAAGACATTGCAAAAGTTTGGGATAAATTAACAGACAAACAAAGAGCTGGAACGCTTGAAAACTTGTTTGGTAAAAGACAGGCAAATGTTTGCCTAGGTGTATAGTAATATGCACTACGATTATATTTAATTGCAGGTAATGAGTAAAGCCATACACTACAACATAATTGGAAACAATAAGTGTGAATGTACGAAAGTAGAAAGAACGTATGGATGATATATGGTCAAAAGCCTAAATATCATTTTTACTAATTTTATATAAATTAGGAATCTCTGTTCATGCAACGAAGCTCCTTAACGTATTCCGTAGATCATACGGTACTTGAGACGATGGAGAACGCTCAACGACTATTCCTCGGTGGAGGTTTTGATATAAGAATAAAGGTGGAAATCCTGAATAATCAAAACAACAGAAGTAAGGCACAAGTTTATGGTGTGGGTGAAATTCCCTTGAATTGAAAAGGTATACTCCTATTTTATAGGATGAAGAAATAGTCTATTCTCATATGAAAGTATGAGGTTTTAAACTGTATAGCTTACGACTATACAAAAGATAAAAAAGAAACATTGGTTCGGCAATTATTCAAAATTTCAGCCAAGCAGAAAAAGCCGTAGATATGATGGGTGATTCTGCTGGTTCAGCCGAACAAGAATTTGCGAAAGCTCAAGAAGGTATTTCGTATAAATTAAATGCTTTAAAAGAAACATCGGTAGGTATTTGGCAAAACTTAATTGATAGTGATGCTATTAAAACTGGTGTTGATACCCTAACAGGATTGTTAGGTATTTTAGATAAATTAACTAGTGCATTAGGTACTATTGGTACTATAAGTGTTGCTGGTGGAATTTTTGCTTCATCAAGAGGGTTTAATATCTTTGATGAAATAAAAAAATACCAAGAAGAACAAAGTTTATTTAAAAAAGGATCTAGTCGTTTAGATATGGCTAAATCATTTAGCAATAGTATTGATTTATTCAACAATGGAGAAGATATTGATAATATTGCTAATATGACTGATGCGCTAAAAAAATATTTAAGCAATTGTGAAGTCGGAGAAGCTAATGTTCAAGGATTTGCAAACAGTCAATCTTCATTAATTGGTAAAGTAAAAAATTCAATTAGTGAATTTGGTGGCGCTGGAAATGCAATAAAAAGTTTTGCTAGTAGTTTAGCAAGCGCAGCAATTACTGCTGGTGCTTTTGCATTAGTTGGAGTAGCTATTTCTGCAACGTTGGATGCTATTGATAAACAAATCAATAAGCAAAAATATTTAGAGGAAGATGCTAATAACGCTGTTAATAAATATCAAGAAACAGCAAGTAAATTAGAAGAAATTAATACACAATTAAAAGAAAATAAAGCTAGAATTAAAGAAATAAAATCACAAGGTAAATTAACTTATACCGATAAAGCAGAAATTAACAAATTAGAAAAAGCTAACACTCTATTAGAAGAACAAAAAAAACTATTAAAGAAACAAAAAAATAAAGATCAAGAAGATGCAGCCTTAAAAACAGCCAAAGCCTTAAATAATAAATTTTCAATTAATGGAAGATATGATGGATATGCTAGTATTCTTTCTAAAGAAGGAAAAGAGAAAAGCAAGAAAGAAGTTAACTTATCCAATACTGGTAATAAACCATTAGCTAGTGATTATAACTGGGTTCAAGATGATATTGGCAACAATTTGCAAATTTATAAAACTGAAAAATCAAAAATGAATTCTAAAAACATCAAAAAGAATTCTAAAGTTTATAAAAAAGCAAAAGAAAATGTCGATAAAGCAGAAGAAAATTTAAATCAAAATTTATCAGATATTAACAGTGCCCTACTTACTATGAATGACTCTTATAGTAATATTTCAAAGAAAGAGAAGAAAGGTCAATCACTTACTTCTAATGAAAAGCAAATAAAATCTGATTATGAAAATTTAAGAGATTTATACAAAGAAGTTAGTTTAACAGTTGATCCTGATAACTACAAATCTTTAAAGATGTCTGAAATTTTAGATACAAAAGATATTGAGTTTACAAAAGAAGAATTAATGTCTCTTGCAAAAAATGGTGGATTAGATGCTTTAGATTTAACAAAATTCGATAATTTAAATCAAGCATTAAAAGATTCTGGTATATCGGCTAAAGAATTCAAAGAAGATATGAAAGCTTTAGTCGATGATGATTCGTCAGTTATCTCCGACCATACAACTAGAATTAATGAATTATCAGGTGCATTAGATAATGCTGATGATGTATTGAAAGATTTTAATACTGCATTAGAAGAATCAGCTAGTGCCACTGGTATGTCTGGTGAAGCAATTCAAAATGTTAAAGCTATGTTTGCTAAATTAGATGGTTATGATCAAGGCACTTTGTTTGAAAATACAGCAAATGGTGTACGTTTAAATAAGGATGCTTTAAGAGAATTAACCGCTGAATATGAAGCAAATCAAAAATTAGCATATGCGAATGAATTACAACGATTAACAGATGATTATAATAAAACAACAGTTGCAATTGACAATTGTACGGATGCTAAAAAGAAATCAAAGTTAATAGATCAACAAAGTAGTCTTGCATCGCAAATCGAACAAATATCGCAGTTGGCATCTCAATATGATGGACTTACATCGGCTTATTCTAAATGGGAAAGTGCAATGTCAGGTTCTGAAGAGGGTGACACATATGATAGTGTTCGTGATAAGCTTGATGATATTAAAAAGCTATATGAAGATGGCGATGTAGGTACTAATAAATTTAGAACTTCTGCCCAATTAATGACAAATAAAGATTTAACAACTGCAAGCATTGATGAAGTTGTAGATGCCTATGAAAAAGGCATTGTCAAAATGGAACGTTATTTCAAAGAAGGAACTGATGGAACAGAAAACTTCTTAAAAGATGTTCAAAAAGTCAATAAAGAATGGGCACATATGAATGATGATGGCACATGGGAATTAAACTTCCAAAGTGACAAAGATGTGGCTGATGCTTTAGGAATTAATGTTGAAAGTGTTCAACAAATTTTAAGAAAACTTTCAGATCAAGGTTTTGAAGTAAATATTGAAACTGATAGTGCAACCGATAATATTCTTTCTTTAAAAGAAAAAGCTGAAGAAGCCTCTAAATCATTAAAGAAAAGTTTAGGTGAAAAATTTAATATTGATATTGAAGCTGGTTCACTTGATGATATTAATAAACAAATTGACAAGTTAGATGAACAAATAAAAATTACTTCAGATTCTTCTGATTTAGAAGATATGAAATCAGTAATGAGTTATTTGATTGAACAAAAACAGTCATTAGAAGCCCCTACTTTTATGTCTATTGATACTTCTACTTTAACTGGTGATGTTCAAGCCGCTGTTACATTATTACAACAATATCAACAAGCAGTTAATGAAGTTGAAAAGAATAAAAAGTTAGATATAGATACAACTGATGCTCAAAAGAAAGCAGACAAATTATTAGGTCAAATTGCTGGTTTAAGTGATAATACTAAAAAAGCCATTGGTATTGATGTTAAATTAGACGAAAAAGGCATTGCCAAAGGATTGAAAGATAAATCTATCAATGTCAAAGAAAAAGTCGAAGGTGGAGATAAGGTAAAACAAGCAGGTAAAGACCTTAATAAGATTAAAGATAAAAGCGCAAAAGTAACAATAAAAACCAGTGGTAAAAAGACACTTGAAAGTATTAAAAAAACCTTAAAATCTCTTACAGACAAAACAATTACTGTTACTACAAAGCAAGTTACTGAAAAGTCTGATAGTAAAAGTAGTAAAAAAGGTAAATCTAAATTACGTGGTTCTGCATATTCAGGCGGTTCTACTGGTAATTGGACTATAGGGTTTAACGGTCGCTCTTTAGGCGGTGAGGTTGGTAGAGAACTCCTTGTTGATTCAAAGACTGGTAGATGGAGAACTATTGGAGATAATGGAGCAGAGTTCTTTACTCATAATAGTACTGATATTATATTTGACCATGAACAAACTGAAGATTTATTAAATGATGGTTATACTAATTCTTATGGACATTCTTTCTTAAATGGTACAGCTTTTAAAAAAGGAACAAAAAAAAATAAGAAAAAGAAGAAAACTAAAACAAGTAAAGCTTCTAGCAAACTAAAAAAAGTAGTTTCTTCCGTTTCTAAAGCTGGCTCAAAAGCAAGAGGTAAATTACACAAAACTTCAAGCAGTAGTAAAAAATCTAAAAAGTCTAAATCTTCTAGTTCATCAAGTTCTAGAGGTAGTGGTAGTGGTAGTGATTCTTCAAGTTCAGATGATTCATCTAGTGAAAATTCATCGGAAACTTTTGATTGGGTAGAACGTGCTTTAAACGCTGTTGATAGAGTTGTTAAACGATTAGAAACTGCTATTAATAATGTTTATAGAGATTGGTCTGATCGAAATTCTAAAATCGGAGAAGAATTAAGTCAATTAACCGCCCAAATGAATTATTATCAAAGTGGTTATAATACTTATATGGCAAAAGCCAATGCTGTACCATTAGCTGAAAATTATAAACAAATGGTTAGAGATGGTAATTGGAGTATTCAAGATATTACTGATGAAAACCTTAAGTCTCAAATCAATGAGTACAAGCAATGGTATGATGCTGCAATGGAATGTAATGATAAACTCGAAGAAATTCGAGAAAATATCGGTGCAACATATAAGAAAGCATTTGATAATATTGCTAAAGAATATGAAAATCGTATTAAACAATTAGAAGCAAGTATCACAAATTTAGAAAATAAATTTGACTTATCTAAATACCAAAGTAATGGTATGAATGATAATTACTTAACTTCTCAAATTGATTTATACGATGCCAAAGCTAATCAATTAGTTAATGAAATTGCAAATCTTGAACAAAAGATGAGAGAAGCTTTAAATTCAGGATATGTTGGCAGATATTCTGAAGGTTATCAAGAAATGGAATCTACTGTTGCTGATTTAAAGAACCAATTAGTAGAAGCCGAAAAATCAATTTCTGAAACTTATGAAAAGATTTTTGATAATGTAACAACTAAATATGAACAACAAACTAAATATTATCAATCATATATTGATATTTTAGATAAAAGTCAAACTTTAGCAGCAACTAAAGGAATTATGGCTAGTGAATCATATTATGAAAATATGATTAAATATCAACAACAAAATATCGATAATATGAAAGCTCAGGAAGAAGCATTAATTAATTCATTAGAAAAAGCTATGGCTGATGGTTCAGTAAAACAAGGTAGTGAAAAATGGTTCGAATTTCAAGATGCTATTCATGGTGTTCAAGAAGATTTAGTTGAAGCCAATAATACATTAGAAGAATTTAAAAATAATATTAGAGATATTAAATGGGATAGATTTGACTATCTACAAGATGAAATATCTAAAATAACTGAAGAAGCTAAATTCTTTGAAGATCTATTTGATAATGAAACTTTATATGATAAAGATACTGGTAAAAACACTCAATATGGCGATGCTATGATGGGATTACATGCAGTATCTTATGAAACATATAAAACACAAGCTAAAGATTACGCTAAAGCTATTAAAGAATTAGATGAAGCTTACAAAGATGATAGTTTAAATCAAGATTATCTTAATAGACGTGATGAATTAGTTAAATCACAACGAGAATTCATTTTAAATGCTCAAGATGAAAAGAAAGCAATTAAAGATTTAATTGAAGATGGTTATAACGCTCAACTTGATGCTTTAAAAGAATTAATTTCTAAACGCAAAGATTTATTATCGCAAGAAAAAGATTTATACAATTATGAAACTGAAATTGCCAAAAAGACACAAAATATTTCTGAATTACAAAAGAGATATGATGCAGTCCGTGGTGATACTAGTGAAGAATCACAAAAGAATATTCAATCATTAAAGAAAGATTTACAAAATGCTAAAGATGAATTACAACAAACTGAATATGAAAAATATATCAGTGATCAACAAGCAATGCTTGATAATTTAGCAACTGATTTTGAAGATTGGATAAATAATAGAATGGACACTATTGATGGTGAATTTGAACAAGTAATTGCCGATATTAATTCAAACGGAAGTTCAATTAGTGAAACTATTAATAGTGCCGCAACTGCTAATGGTTATACATTAAGCACTGCGTTTAATGATATTTTCAATAGTAAAGATGGAACATTAATTACTGAATTTGGTAATAGAATGGGAACATTACAAACTGCTATTGATAGTATTCGTGCTGGTGTTGAATATATGTATAAACAAGCTAAAGCTGAAGCGGACAGAAAAGCTGCTGAACAAAAAGCTAAAGAAGAAGCAGAAAGACAAGCACGTGAAGCCGCTGAAAGAAAGAGACAAGCCGAATTAGCTGCCCAACAAGCTGCCGCAGCGGCTGCTGCTCAACAACAACAGCAACAACAAAGTAGAAGAAATATATTTACATACAAAAGAGATGGCTATAATAAAGCGAAGCTTAATAAATATGGCTCTGTCGTAGATGCCCTAATTATTGGGGAAATTCATTATAAATATACGTAAATAATGAAGAAAATTTACTCTAATATACGACAAAACCCTAGAGATAGGCAATGTCTTGGAAGTATTTAAAATTATATATTATATTATTTAATCAATATTTTTTTAATATTGATTTTTTATTGCTCAAAATACACCAACAACGACTAAACGAGTAAACGTTATATATAAACATATGACGATGCAATAGTCTGAACACACACTATAATCTAATAATGAAATGTGTGAAGAGAGGTCAAGTGTAAAGACACTTTGAAGAAGAACCTCTTTCGCCTACTTTATTGTAGGTCATAAAAGTAACAGAATGAAAATATGTAGATATGGATTCAAGTTTTGGTAAACGTGCGCAATATTATTCAGCACTAGGTGGTAGTGGAACTTATACTGGTTCAGCTTCACAAAACAATTGGTTATTATCACAAGTACGGTCTATTTTCGGATTCGCACAAGGTGGTGAAATCGGAGCATTAAAAAGTGTAATTAAAGGTAATGGTGATGATTCATTAGCTATTAACACATTCAAACAAGGTGAAAAGATTATCCCTTTAAATCGTGTTCCTGAATGGGATAAATTAATTGCTACACTCCCTACTCTTAATACTGCACTTGATAATTCATTCGGTCAATCAAGCGTTGAAGTTGGACAAATTCAAATTACTTTACCTAATGTTAAGAACTATCAAGACTTTAAAAATGCACTTATTAAAGATGATAAATTTAATAATGCAGTTGCTACGATGCTTGATAGTAAATTGAATAATAAAAATAGCTTTAATAAACTAAAATTCAAATAAAATGTAGATTTTAGGACTTGAAAATGAAGGCAATAATTCCCTATTTTTAGGATTTTAATTTGCCTTCATTTTTTACATTTTTGGAGAAATAAATGAGAAAAACCAAAGAAGAAATATTAAAAGATAAACTCGTAAAAAAAGACGAGGAAATTAGAAAATTAAAGGAAGAATTATCTAAAACTCAAAATGAATTAGATTTAGCCAGACTATCTAACGAATTGGTTAAAGCTAAAACTGACGAAATGATGAATACTTGTGAGAAAACTATGATCACATTCAACGATTCATTAAAAGAATTAGATGATTTAAAAAAAGAATATAAAAAGATGATTGAAGAAATGAAAGAAACTCAATCAAATCAAAAAAAAGATTATAAGAGTCTTATAAAAAAAATAAGAAAACATAAATAAAACAGTAAAGGATGTGATAGATATGAATGAACGTAGTTTTATTTTTAATAATAGAAGTTTAAGTGATTTAGGAATGATGATCTGTTATTTTGACTCTGTAGATAATATTGAAACTGTAGAATCCCCTACTATCACATTCAATGTTGTTCAAAATAATAGCGATGATTCTTTTAGACCAACTTATACATCTTATGATGGTACTTTAGAAAGTAATGAGATTGGTATTTGTAAAATTGATTGTACTGGCAATAATAGATTCTTTACTAGAGATGAGGTAAGAGAAGTCTATAGATGGCTAGATACTAAAAGCTTTAGAAAATTTACTATTCAAAATGATGATATGTTTGAAGATATTTATTTTATAGGTGGTTTTACTCAAATCAATCAAGTTAAACATTTTGGAAATGTTTTGGGATTCAAAATAAAATTTACTTCACAATATCCTTATGGATTATCTGAAGATATTAGATATGCTAAAACAATTACTGAAAATGATAATATGTTTAATGTTGTCAATAATAGCGATGATGTTAAACCAGTTTATCCTTCAAATTTGAAAATTACAATCATGAAAGATGGTAATTTAACAATCAAGAATTCATTAGATAATGAAATGTTTGGAATAAAGAATTGTCTTAATGGAGAAACAATTACTGTTGATTGTATCAGTAAAATTATCGAAACCGATAAAAGTGCCCATGATATTTTTAATGATTTTAATTATAATTATTTTAGACTTTTACGAAACGATGATACTGATAATAATAAATTAACTGTAAGTTTACCTTGTAAAATTGAATTTGTAGTTAATGAACCTAGAAAGGTAGGATTTATTTAATGAAATTACCTTTTAAAGATGGAAATTTATTGGATAAATTTCAATTAAAATTATCTAATAAAGAATTAAAAAAACTAGATGAAATTAGTAATGTCTATGAGTTATCATTTAGTGAAAATTATAATTCACAACAAGAAGCAAGTTGTGTGGTTTATAAAACTTTAGATAATGAAATGTGTAATGTTTGGGATAAATTATTAGACTTTGCAATAGTTTACCTTAAAGAAACTGACACATATTATGAAATTAGAGTAACTGTTGAAGAAACTGATACTTTAAAGAAAACATTAACTTTAACTTCTTTATGCGAAGCTGAATTAAGTACAATCATGTTATATGACATTGAAATCAATACGGATGATGATATTGATAGAGAAGATTACACTATACCTTCTGTTTTATATAGAGAAAATAATCCAAAAGCTTCTATATTAAATAGACTTTTAGATAAAGCACCACATTATCATATTGGTCATGTAGATACTTCTTTGAAGAATATTCAAAGAAGTTTTTCTTTTGATAATAAAAGTATCTATGATGCTTTAATGGAAATTGCTGAAGAAATTAAATGTTTATTTATATTTGATACTACAACAAGAACTATTAATTGTTATGATTTATTATCGTATTGTTTAGATTGTGGTAATCGTGAAGATATGGGTGATATTTGTCCTAAATGTGAAAGCAACAATATTGTTAAGCCATACGGAACTGACACTGGAATCTATATAGATGTTAATAATTTAGCTGAGCAGATTACTGTTGATGAAGATAGTGATAATGTTTTTAATACATTGAAATTAAAGGCTGGAGATGAGTTAATGACAGCCACTATTAGATCATTAAATCCTAATGGTACTGATTATTTATATTATTTCAATCAACAAACTTTGGATAGCATGCCAAAACCATTATCTGAAAAATTATTATCTTATAATGAATTAGTAGATGATTATTCTAAAAACTATGTTTTAAACATTACAGATGATAGCTTGATTTCAAACTATAATGCACTTGTTTCTAAATATAATGGTTCGGCTTATGCTCAATATCGATACAATGAAGATAATGAAAAGGTATTAACAAATAATACTTTCTTACCTATTGAGAAAACTAAAAAGGGTTATAGTAATTTAACTTCATTATATTTCGATGTTGTTGATTTTAATTTATATCTTGAAAGCTCTTTAATGCCAACAACGATTAAAGAAGCTCAATCTGCTAAGGAAGATATTATTAATTTAACAGTTGACAATTTAAGTCCATTAGCATTGTCTGAACTTAAATTTTCTACAAATCAAACAACTGTAGAAAATGCAATTAAAGCTTTTAGTAGAATTTTTACTTATGCTACTTATAAAATTACAGTTGCTACTTCATCATGGGATTATATTGGTGATGATGGTGATACTGGATTTCATTATGGCGAATGGATTGGTACTATTACATTACAAAGTTACTCTGATGAAACCGATAATGCTGCTACGGATGTTTTAAGAATAACAGTAACAGATAATTATGAAAAATTCTTATCCCAAAAGATTAGAAAACAAATTATTTCGTCTAATGAATCTTTGGGTGGTATTTACGATTTAGTAAGTATTGATATTTCTGAAGATTTAACAAAATTTAAAAATGCAATTAAATATTATTCATTAGAAAGATTAAACTCATTTCATGATGCTTATAGATCAGCTTTAGATAGCTTAATTGAAGTCGATCAAGCAAGCGAAGAAGCGGATTTTTATAATGCTTTATATGTTCCCTACTATAATAGATGGACAGCTATTGATGAAGAATTAGGAACTAGAAAAGCTGAAATTGATTTGATTACTAATATCAGTGATATTATTGATGGATTAAAAGTAGAAATTCAAGAAGCATTGGATTTTAAAAAATATCTTGGTGATGATAATTGGACTGTATTTTGTTCTTATAGACGTGAAAGTGTCTATGAAAACTCAAATTATATTAGTACTGGTTTAAGTAATGCCGAATTAATTGATAATGCTAATAAATTCATGGATGTTGCAAAAAAAGAATCAATTGAAGCTGGTACACCTCAAATAACACTTTCAATTTCAATGAGTAATATTTTTGCTAGAAAAGAATTTGAAAAACTTATTGACAATTTTACCGTTGGGAATTGGATAAGATGTAAATGTAATGGTTATTTATACAAATTACGATTAACAAAAATCCAAATTGATACTGAAAGTTTAGATAATTGCGGTGTTGAATTTTCTTCTTTAAGAAAAAGATATAATTGTTTAAGTGATACTCAATCAATTCTTGATAATGCAAAAAATATTTCAAATTCATATTCATATGTATCTTCACAGGTAGATAAATCTAAAAAAGCTACAACTATTGTAGAAAATTGGTTTGAACGTGGTCTAGATGCGACAATGAAAATTTATAATGATGCTAATAATCAAAAAGTATCATTTGATATGAATGGTTTATTAGTGAGAAGTTATGATGATATTGATAATGTGTTTGATGATCACCAACTAAAAATGATTAACGCTGGAATTGCTATTACCAATGATAATTGGAAAACAGTAAAAACTGCATTAGGTAAATATTATTTTACTGATCCTGAAACTGGTGAAAATAAAATTGCTTATGGGTTAAATGCTGAAACATTAATAGGTAATTTAATTGTCAGTAAGACATTAAAATTATATAGTAAAAACGGATATAATAGCTCTATTTTTGATGATAATGGTTGGGATATTGTTACTAGACCAGTTGATGGTAAATATAGTGATAAGATTTTTAGCATTAGTAAACTAGAAACTGATGGAAATAAGAAAAAATTATTTTATTTAGATAATGATGGTGAGCTAATAATTAATACTAGCCAGATTAATATGATTGCAGAAAAGGCTAATAAAGTACAAGATGCGATTGATTTAGCTGGTGAAGGTGTAATTAAAACTGAATTAGAATATTATTTATCTACTTCAGAAACCCAATTATTAGGCGGTTCTTGGTCGATTACTTCTCCTACATGGAAAGAAGGATATTATGTTTGGGTACGAACAAAAATGTACTATAAAAATGGTACTGAACCAAGTTATTCTAATCCTTCATGTATTTCAGGTGCACAAGGTAAAAATGGTATCGGAATTAAAAGTATTACAGCACAATATGCTAAATCTACTTCTAATGTGACTGCGCCAACAACTGGTTGGCAAGATACTTGCCCTACTGTTGAGGAAAAAACTTATATTTGGACAAGAAGTCATATTGAATGGGATGATGGTACTTCTTCAAATACTGTGCCTATTTTAAGTACATTAGCAAAAGGTTTGTCAGATGCAATTGCAAGTATTAAAATCAATACTAATAATATCGAATCTAAAGTATCTAAAACTGATTATACAGGTACTACAATCTCTTCATTAATCAATCAAGATGCTAATACGATCTTAATTAAAGCTAGTAAAATTGATTTAGTTGGACAAGTAACATTCAAATCTTTTGATAAAGATGTTCAAAACAAACTATCTAACGCAACTGAAAACTCATCTAATGCTTTGAATAAAGCTAATGAAGCTAATAATAATTCAAGTTCCGCTCTTGATAAAGTAACTGAATTAGAAAATAAAGCTAATAATGGTGACTTTGATGGGCGTGGTGTCGAATCTACAAAAATAGAATACAAAGTTACAGATGACGGAATTACAACACCTTCAAACGAAGGATGGTCAACCACTTTTCCTGTTGTGAGTGAAGATGATTACTTATGGACTAGAACTACTATTACTTATACAAGTGGTGATCCTAGTGTAATTTATTCAGTTTCACATATGGCAGTTAATGGTGATTCTATTATTGTAAAATCTATAGTTGTTACTTATGGTACATCAAAGAATCCTAATATTAAACCAACAAATTTCTCAACCGACATACCAGTAGCTAATCCTGGAGAATACTTATGGTGTAAAACTGTCACCACTTACTCAGATGGAAAATCCGTAGAAACTTACTCTTATGCTTTGCAAGGCAACGATGGTGACTCCCCTACTGTTTCTATTTCTAAAAAAGATAATATTACTACTATTACTATTGAAAATCCTGATGGTACAGTTACAACAAAAGAAATTTATGATGGTAATGCTGGAACTCCAGGTAAAAATGGAGATACAAGTTATTTTCATGTTAAATATAGTAATGATGCTGGTAAAACATTTACATCGCAAGATGGTGAAGTTATTGGTGAATATATTGGTACTTATGTTGATTTTAAATCAGAAGATAGTTTAGAGGTTACTAATTATACATGGGCAAAAATTAAAGGTGAAAATGGCGATAAAGGAGAAGATGGAACAAGCGTTTTTGTTAGATTAACTAAAACAACTTATGGAACATCTACTTCGGCTTCTATCAAACCAACTTCATGGAGTACCACTATCCCTACTTCATTAGAACAAGGTACTTATTTATGGACTAAAATGTATATAGAATATACAGATGGTAAAACAATTGAATCATATAGTTATACTGTTCAAGGTAGAGATGGTAAAACTGGGAAAGGTGTAAAAAGTATTACAGCTCATTATTTAATTTCGGATCAAAATACTGGAATTAAAATCTCTACAACTGGTTGGCAAGATACACCTCAAATTCCAACTACAACACAAAAATATCATTGGTGCTATCAAACTATTACTTATACTACGGACGAAGTAGAAAATACTGATCCTTGTATTATAGGTGTATATGGTGATACTGGACTTAAAGGTGATACTGGTAAAGGTATTAAATCAACCGTTACTAAATATTATTTATCTAACTCTAATACTGAATTGAAAGGAAGTTATTGGAGTAATATACCCCTTACTTGGTCATATGGAAAGTATTATTGGACAAAAGAATATATTACATGGACTGATAACACATCAACTTCTACTGATGCCGTATTGGCTAATGGGTTAAATGATTCTTTAATTGCATCATATAATGCTGAAAAAGCCGCAAATGATGCTGCTCAAAAAGCGTATGAAAGTGAACAAAAAATTGCTGCCTGGTGTGATGAAAATGACACTACTAAAATTGATGGTTCAAAAATATACACTGGAACAGTTTCTACTATTCAATTAAATGCAAATTCAGTTACTGCTGAAAAGTTAGCTGTAGATGCTATTAAATCTAGAAATTATATTAAAAATAACTCAGGTAGTTATTTAAGTCTTAAAGATGGTACATTTGATAGTAAATATTTTAAATGGGATGAAACTGGTAAGATAAACGCCACTAGTGGTGAAATTGGTGGATGGCTATTAGATTCAAAAAAAATATATAAGATTTCAAGCGAAGTAATTGATGAATCACAAAATGCAGTAACAACTTATTCCATTGAACTATCTACGATACCAAACGAAAGCGGTAGCGATACTGGTGGATCAATGTATTTAGCTTCAAAACAAGTTACTACAGCAGATACATATATTACTAATAGTAACCCAATGGGTTATCGTATTGTGAGCGGAGCTGAATTATCAAACGGTAGTATTTCAAATCAATATAAAATTTATGATAAAACTGCTGGATTACAAACAACATTCACTACTAGCATCAATACTGGCAGTCTTTTGTTTGATACAATGTACAACTCTACACAACATTTAGCTGATATAAGTTTATCACCATATCAAGGTGGTTATTTTCGTATTGAAACTTCAACTGCTGCAATGATGATTAGTTCAAAAAAAGATTTAACAATCCAAACTACAGATGGAAACTTATTTCTTACTGGTGGAGGAAAAGATCATTTGGTTTATGCTTCTAAACCTGATACTGGATCATATGAAGTAGTAACAAGCTGGAATTATGGACATCATATGTATTTAGATTGGACTGGTAGTTCAGTTTTTTGTCGTGTTGATGCTACAAACTTCACATTATCTCATAGTTCAGATAGAAGATTAAAAGATGATATTAATGAATTAGATGAAAAATTAATTAATACTTATATGTCTTTAAAACCATCAAGTTACGTATTTAAAGATGATGGTGCTTACCATAAAGACGGACATGAATTTGGTCTTATTGCTCAAGATATTATTCAAGCGTTTACTGATAATAATTTGGATTTCAATGATTATACATTGGTTAATGTTGAAAACACATTAGATAATAAGCAAAAAGAAATTCTTGGTGGTGATGATCATTATTACAGTGTTGATTATGATAATCTTCATGCTTTGCATATTTTAGTTAATAAGAACCAAGAAAAGAGAATTCAAATTCTTGAAAATGAAATTGAAAATTTAAAAAAGGAATTAAGGGAAATAAATGGAAAATAAAGGATTTAATACTTATATAAGAGATTTAGAAAATACAATTATCAAGTTAACTGACGATGCTCTTAAACAAGGCATCCAACCTTCTATTTTGTGTTTGGTTTTAAAAAGTGCTTTATATCAATTAGAAAGAGCAACTGATAATGTAGTTCTTTTAGAAAAAGAAGAAATTAAAAAACAACAAGAAGAACAAGAAGCACAAAATGAAGAAAGTAAAAATAATTAAATAATAGTCGTATAAAATTACGATTTTAGGGTTAGAAATAATACTTACAAATCCCCTATTTTTTGGGGATTTCTTATAATAAAAAAATACGATAAAAAGGAGAAAACAATGATAATTTCAAGAATTATACAAAATGGTTTAGATTTATCTATTGAAACGAATGACATCCCCTATCAACGTAGTGCGAATCATAAAATACAATTTGTAAAAGATCCAAACTATTCTAACTATTCATTACAAGCCTACGGTAAATTACCTAAAACTGGTTATCAAGAAAGTGAAGAATTCAAACTTGAATTAGAAGATGGAAATTATATCAAATTGCCAAGTGCTGTTTTTGCTACAAAAGGTATTTTTCAAATTGCAATTTCATTAACTGGTGTAAACGGAGACATTATCAATTTAGGTATCGTATCGTATAAAATTAGAAAATCATTTGGTGATTCAACAAACATCTTGCCAGACAATGAAAAAGCTTGGAATAGTTTTGTGCATTTAGAAGTCGATAATTATTTTAATAATACTTATCAATCTAAGCTAAATGATTTCAATACAAAATATGATGATACTATAACTAAATATACTGAAATTGTAGAAACTTCAACTGAAGTAAAAAAAGAATATGATGAAGTAGTTTCAATGAAGAAAAGTGTTGATTCTTCAAAACAATCAATTGATAATACAAAGAAACAAATTGATAGCACTTATGATGAATATAAAAAATTCGCCAATGATACAAAGACTGAAATTAATAATGCAAAACAAGCTATTATTAATGGTAAAAATGAAATCAATACTTTAGCAAAAGAAAAAGTTGATGAATACACCCAAAAAGTAACCGACTTCAACAATAATTACGATACTAAAACCGCATCACTTGACACAAAAATCAATGAAATTCAAACTAAAGCAGATGAAATTGTAGAAACTTCAACTGAACAATTAAAAGAAAATATCGCTGAATCCAAAAATGATGCAATCAAACAAATTCAAAGCGAAGGTCAATCATATCAAGATCAAATCAATGAACTTCAAAAATCTGAAGCGTTACAAGATGAAGTTCTTGATAAGTTGAATGAAGAAGTTGATTTGAAACTTACACAACCATATTTAAATAATAACGATTCTACTCGCATCACTTCGAGCGACAACGGTTCATTAAAGAATATCGTAGTTAAAGGAAATACCGTACAAAACAGTACGAAAGGATTGAATTTGATTAATTGCACTACAAAAACAACTACTATAAATGGCATTACTATGGTTAATAATGAGGATGGTACTTATACTGTAAATGGTACAGCTACTAATGATTTTGATATTGCTATTGCGAAATATGCCATGAAACAAAATATTTATTATACTTTAAGTGGTTGTCCTTCTGGTGGGTCAGAAACTACATATTATTTAGACCCACGTGGATATGGTTATGATACTGGAAGTGGACTTACTATTAGAAACCCAGAACCAGATTTTATTAATTATATTAGAATTGTAATTAAGAAAGATGTAACTGTAAATAACTTGTTATTTAAACCAATGTTCAATGAAGGGCAAACAGCTCAACCATTTGAACCATACACAGGCGGTCAACCATCACCAAGTCCTGAATATCCTCAAGAAGTTAAAGGTGTTAATAAATTGAGTGGAGTTATATGTGGAAAGAATCTAATAAATCCAGCAACTGTTGCCAATAATTATTTTATAAATGATATGAATGGTGTATTATCGCCAGATTCCAGAAGCGATGCTACAGATTATATTAAAATCCAACCCAATACAAACTATTACATTAGCAAAAATCCATCGAATAGGGGTCGTTGGGGTGCATGGTATGATAAAGATAAAAAATACGTCAAAGGAGTTACATCAGAAAAATACGGTATGGTTGTAACTTCTCCGTCAAACGCACATTATATAAGATTAACATTAAACTATGATGAAACTAATCCTAATTTTGTAAACAATATGTACTTATATCGAAGTAATACGGATGATTTACTTTTTGAAACGTTTTTTGGTAGTAATTTGAATTATACCTTACAAAATCCACTTTATAAGTTAGGTGACGTATATGATTACATTGATTTAAATAGAGGTAAGATTGTAAGAAACATTGGAGTAATAACTTTTGATGGAAGTGATGATGAAGATATAAGATTAAGCCCTCCTGATGGTTCTCGTCGTGTTTATTTGTACTCATTTCGCAATTCTATTCTATCGATAGAAAATATAAACGCCTATTGTAAAAGCAATATGTTTAAATTTACAAATCTATGGAATGACGGTATAATGTCACATAACCATCTTTTTTATGTTTCAAGTACTAACATATACGTTTCGTATAATGAGATTACGTCTTTAAATGATTTTAAAACATGGCTCAATAAAAATCCAATCACCGTAGTTTATCAACTTGCAACACCTACAGAAGAACCTTTACCACCCGACTTACAAACATTACTTCAATCATTAAAGTCATACTATCCCCAAACCAATATTATGTTTGATACCGAAGTAGAACCATATATCAATTTTGATTATAAATTGAACTTAAAATCATGGATTGAAGATAAAGATAATAAAGAAATTATTTATGATAAACAAAACAAAGAAAAAGATAAATACTCATCAACTTTCTTTGAAAATATGTTTGCTCTTCAAAGAACAGGTAAAGTATATACAGTCAAGTTTCCTAAATGGGAAACATCTCATATTTCAACTGGTGAAAAGTTAGATGCTAATGCTGGTCTTGTTTGTGAACCATCTACTAAAAGTATCAAAGGTCAAAATGATTATGCAAATATTCCATTATTTAAAACATATGATGTCAATGCTTACGTGGATGATGAAGGTGTACGTCACGTTACTGCTATTAAAGGTGATAAAAATTTTAAAGACGAAGGTAAAGTTGATGTATTTGTATTAGGCATGTCTTATTATGAAAAAGTTTGGGAAGATGATCAATACTGGTATTATTCTAGAACTGATTCACCTAGAGACGGATATACGATTGCAAGAGAATGTATCAATCGTGACGGATCTATTCAGCCATTTGCTTTGTACGCTAAATACGTGAGCGGGTTCATTGATAAAGTTCCTTATTCAAGCAAAGGATTGATTCCTGGTAGAATATATTCAAGTACACCTTTACCATCAGAAGATAGTTTCAGTGCAAATAACTCATACAATAATATGATTACTAATTATCACAAGAAAGGTAATTTCTATTGCGGAGGAATGACTTGTGATTACAAATACATTCTATCCACTTTTTATTTGAAATATGCAACTTTGAACACGCAATCTATCATGTATGGGTGTGCCAGCAATAATTTTCAATACAAAGCGTCGATTCAAAGCGAAGATAAAAATACTTATTTTCCTGTTACAAAATCGCAGGCTACACAAATTGAAATTGGTTCATCAGTTTCAGTCGGTTATCAATCAAAATTTTCATCAACAATCACAGTCGACAGAGCTTATTCAAACACACATCGATACGCTGATAATGTGAAGGTGTTAAAAAAAGAAGATATCGACGATAATAATGTCGCCATCTATTTAGACATTGATGAACCATTTAATACTATACCAATCACTATTGCGGACGGTGTAGAAAGTGAAATTTACATTTCATCGATGCACTGGCAAAGTGGATTCAGCGATGATGTATTAGACAGAGATGGATGTCCTTGTGAAACCAAAGCTCAATTAATTAATGGTAAATTTCCTATGGTCATTCAAGGTATTGAGATTATGGTCGGTGGTTATGAAACATATGCTAATGCTTTTATGGATATCGTGGATGCTGCTGGTAAACGTGAAGTTTATATTCAAAATGATGCAAGTCAATTGACTACTAATATGACTACTGCAAAAACTACTTATAAGAAATCACCATATGCAATTCAACCTACAAAGTTAAATAGCTGGAATTATATCACAAGAATTGACTTTGATTTGGAAAATGGTACTTTTGTTCAAACTAATATTGGACAAGATGGATCATCAACTACTACTGGATTTGCTGATGGTGTTTATGTAGATAATGCAAGTTCAGGGCAAAGAGAGTTCCTTGGCTTCGGTTATCTCGGGGATGGTTCTACTGCTGGTCTTTCTTGCTTGGCTGCGAGCCATGGGGTCGGTTCTGCGGACTGGGACATCCTCGCCCGCCTCTCAATCAACGGTGTCGGAGGTGAATTAACTGCGTAGCAGTTAAGAGGGGATCTCCCCTTATATCACACCGCTATAACCATTTAAACTTATAATAAACAAATATAAGTAAATTAACTTAAAACAAGATATTGTGATAGTAAGAATCTTGTTTATATATAATAATTAGGATAAAATTCCTGTTTTACATTTTTGTAATATGTTCTAATTATAAAACTTCATTAAATAAAATAATAAAAAATAAATTAAGTCGTGTGTAGCAATTCTAATAAATATGCTGGATAAGCGATTGCAAAAAATACAATATAGCACACGCAAAGGGCTTCTAAATAGCGTCGTTGTTCCTTGGCTTCGGTAATCTCAGGAATGGTTCTAATGCTGGTCTTTCTTACTTGAATGCGAACAATGGGGTCGGTAATGCGAACTGGAACATCCTCGCCCGCCAATCTGTTATTAGGTACTTTCACATACAAAATTATCTAAAATTAAATCAATATATATAAAGTTTAGAAGTCGTACCTAAGTAGGACATTCAATGATTCATTTCATTGAGTCTTTAGCCTTTATGACTAACAATAGTATGTAACACACTCTATATTCAAACTTGTGCACAAGTTTTAGTATAGCGGTTATGTGAATGGCATAACTGAGGTTTAGTAGAAAAATCTTATGATTATAACCGAAAGACCTAGATATACATGAGAGTAATCTCAAGCGTCTCATTTTACTGAGGCGCTTTTTATATAAATAAATTCAAATATTGTAGAATGAAAGGAGTTTAGATGAGAAGATATTTGAGCAAATTTGAATTTACACCCCAATTGATTGAGTCTGCAATTTATGACTGTTTAAACGGTGTTGGAAATTCAAATTCTAGATGGAAACGTATGGATTCAGCATATTTTCTAGCTGAATATTTAATATGCTTTTCTAGAGATAAGGATAAAAACAAACATGATCTTGCAAGAGAAATTCATGACTACATAATGAAATATGAAAATTACAGAATGAAGTTTAATCCTTTGATTAAGGTTATTTCAAGAAATATTCATCATGAGATAGTTAACCATGAAATTAATCTACCGCCTATTCGCTATCAAATGAGACGTGATAATTGCAGTGGTAAATTAAGAAAGATAGGATTAGCTAGTATTAAACAACAAATTTATGATCATATCGTAGTAAAAGCTTGTATGGGAATGTTCATGAATAAAATTGGGCAATATCAATGTGCTTCAATTAGAGGTCGTGGTCAAGTTTATGGTAAAGAAATTATAGAAAAGTGGATAAGAAAGAATCCAAAGAAATGCAAATACGTTTGGAAAGGTGATGTAAAGAAATTCTACCCTTCTATACCTCATAATAAACTCAAGAAATTATTACGTAGAGATATTAAAAATAATGATGTTCTCTATGTCGTTTTTCGTTTGATTGATACGTATGGAGAAGATATTGGACTTTGTATAGGTTCATACTTGTCTCAATTTCTAGCAAACTATTACTTATCTTATGCCTATCATTTTTTAAGTGAAAAATGTTTTACAACTAGAAAGAAAAGAAGGACAAAAGAAATTATACAAGTCCGTCTTATCTCCCATCAATTATTCTACATGGACGATATTATATTATTCAGTTCAAACAAGAAATATTTGAAGAAATGTGTAAACATGTTATCTAAATATCTCAATGATGAATTAGGTTTAAGTATTAAGGACGGACACCAATCATTCCCTCTTGATTCAAGACCTATTGATATGATGGGATATAAAATCTATACATATAAGACAACTATTAGAAAGAGAATATTTAAAAGAACGAATATTATCCTTGCCACTTATAAAGACCCTAAAAAGGTTATGAATGTTGAAACTGCAAGAGCATTTATGAGTTATAAAGGATATTTGGATCATTCTGATAGTGTGAAATATAGGAAGAAAATGAAGTTTAAAAGAACTTTCAAAAATGCGAAGGAGGTTATCCGAAATTATGCAAAGTATAGCGGAGTTCATGAACAAACAGCCTGATTATAGGTATTTTAAAGTGAATGATGAACGTGCTGACATTTTCATTTACAAGTTCATTGAAGAAATTGATTCTAAAGAAATGAACATGAATGTTTCTTTTGATGAAGAAGGAAATAGAATTGAAACTGAAGTAGATGAAGATAGTCACGTTTATTCATATAAGGTTAATTGTTTTACAGTTGATCCAAATGAGATTACTGAAGAAATGATTAAAGAAAATCCTTTAGATTATATTGATTATGTTAAGCCTACTGAAGAAGTTGAACAAGACGAATATTTATTAGATTTAGATTATAGAATCACTTGTTTAGAGCTAGGTTTATAAAATTGATTTAAAGGTTATTAAAATTAAATAGGTATTAAATCTCATGAGTTATTCGTGGGATTTTTTATTTTACAATTGAATATTTAAAAATTTTAGTGTTTATAGGAGGAAAAAATTATGGAACACACAACTACTTACAAAATGTTATTAAAAACTATTACTAAAAAGAAACAAACTGGATTAACTCAAAAGTACATTGCTGATATGCAAGAAAAATTAGATGTATTCTACGCTGGTGATAGATTAACTACTGAAGAATACGAAGAATTAATGAAATTGTTAGATGAATAAAATCATAGTTTTAGTTCAACAAATTAATATTTTTTAAATTCAAAGGAGGATTTATTTATGGACTTTCAAACAATTTATAATGTTTTAGTAACTGTGGCTGCTATTACGATTGGTGGTTTATCATTATACTTAAAAACTTCAGCAAAAGCACAAAATAAAGCTAAAGAAATTCAAGAAACTATGGCTTTAATTATGGGAGAAGCAGTAGTTTATATTAGAAAAGCTGAAGAAGATTATAAAGATACAACTAAAAAAGGTGGAGAAAAATTCAATGAAGTAGTTGATAAACTATATTCATTAGTTCCTGATGCTTTAAAACCCATTATTACTGAAGATAGAATTAAAGATATTGTTCAATCAACTTTTGATGAAGTTGAAAATTATGTTAAATTACAACTAGATAATACAGTTGATAAGGTCGATGTAAAACCTAAAACGACTAAAACCAGATCAAAGAAAAAATAATTGTTTATATAAACCATTGAGTAGAGGTTAATTCCCCTACTCTTTTTTATTTTATAAGGAGGAAATAAATAATGTTAGAAATTAATCAAAGTTACTGGAGAGAATATGAATAGTGGTATTGATTATAGAACAGAAACACCATATAAACTCTATATTCATATAGTTCCAAAAAAAATAACTGGATATGATCATGATAAATATTATGTAGGAATAACTCGACAAAAATCTGTTAAATTACGTTGGAATAATGGTAATGGTTATAGAAAAAATATTCATTTTTGGAGAGCGATACAAAAATATGGATGGAATAATATTGAACACGAAGTTATTGCTTCAAATATAACAAAAGATGAGGCAATAAATTTTGAAAAATTGATGATAAAAAAATTGAATTCTAATGATTATCATTTTGGATATAACATAACCGCTGGTGGTGAAGGTTGTATGTTAAAAGGTGAGAAAAACCCAAATTTTGGTCATCATTGGACGGATGAACAAAAAAAGAAAATGAGTGAATATAGAAAGCAACATCCTATAACAGTAAGTGAAGAAGGACGAAAACGAAAATCTGATTTTATGAAGAAGAAATGGCAAGATGAAGAATATAGAAAAAACAAAACTGGAGAAAATGCGCCTTGTTATGGCAGAATTGGTGAGAAACATCCTTTATATGGTAAACCTGGATATAATTCAAAAAAAGTAATATGCTTAAATACAAAAGAATTATTTTCTTCAGTAACAGTTGCTTCAAAAAATAAAAATGCTAATCATTCTAAAATTTGTATGGTTTGTAGAGGCGAAAGGATTTCATGTGGTAAAGATAAAAAAGGTAATCCTTTGCATTGGATTTATTTTGAAGATTATATAAAAGAAAAAAATATTTCAGAAAAAGAGGCTATGGATGGTCTCTTTTTTATTGCTTAAAAGGAGGAATAATTATATGAAATTTAATGTACATGGTGGACACAATTTCAAAGTACAAGGAGCTAGTGGATGTTTTAGTGAGACCAAAGAAGATAGAAATGTCAAAAATTTAGTTATTGCTAAATTACATGCTTTAGGTCATACGGTATATGACTGTACTGATGAAGATGGTGCTACACAATCAAAAAATTTAGTTAATATTGTAAACAAATGTAATGCTCATTCAGTTGATTTAGATATTTCAATTCACTTTAATGCATCAAATGGCGCTGGGCATGGTGTTGAAGTTTTAGTTTATAGTGATAATTCCAAAGCAAAACCATATGCTCAAAACATTTGTAATTCAATCGCTGCTCTAGGATTTACTAACAGAGGGGTAAAAATTAGAACTAATTTGTATGTTCTTAAAAAAACAAACGCTCCTTCTCTATTAGTAGAATGTTGTTTCTGCGATAATCAAGGTGATGCAAATTTATATAACGCAGAAAAAATGGCTGACGCTATTGTCAAAGGAATTGTAGGTAAAACTGTTGAAGTTAAACAAGAGGTTACAACAGTATCACCTACTCCAACTGCAAAAGCAAAATCATATTTATCTAATGGAGATAAAGGTATAGCTGTAAAAACAATGCAAACTATGTTGATTGCAGTAGGATATTCTTGTGGTAGGTATGGTGCAGATAGTTCATTTGGAACTGGAACTACTAATGCTTTAAAGAAATTCCAAAAAGCTTATGGTTTAACTGTAGATGGCAAATATGGAAATAAATCTAAAGCTAAATTAGAATCGGTTTATAATGCTAAAACAACTCAAACAACTAAAAAATCAAATGATGATTGGGTAAATAGATTAAATGCTGAAATAAAAGCACAAGGTTTCTCGACATATCCACTCGTTAAAAGAGGCGCTAAAGGCAATATTACAAAACTAATTCAAGAAAGATTAGTTAGCGTAGGTTTTAATCTTAAAGTCGATGGAGATTTTGGAGAAACTACTGAAGCGAAAGTTAAAAAATTTCAATCCAACAGAGGTCTTACTGTGGATGGAAAAGTAGGACAAAAAACATGGGAATGGTTAATTAGCGGTAAAAGCGTATAGAAAATATAAGAAAGTGAGTATTATCGCCCACTTTCTTTCATTTCTTCTAATGTTTCATAAAACATATTATTTTGTAATTTAAAAATATTTAATGCGTGTTTAATTGTTGTTTCAATATATTTATCTTCACGAAGATCAATTTCAAAGTCTGAATATTCAATATCAAAATCATTAAATACTAAAGCTTTTTCTTGAAAGTCATAATAAAGAATTACTTTTGTATCTTCACCAGTTATTGATTTTACATATTCTAAATCTTTGATCATATCTTCTGATAAGTAAGAAGTATTAAATGGATCATGATAAGCAAAATTTTTATCAACGTATTTTCTTATATAATCGTAAGCATTTCCTAGTGCCATAAATGTCAATCTCCTTTCGTTTATATGAGAATATTATAGCATAAGATATTGATACTTAATTAAATAATTTTTAAATTAACTGAATTTATAAGGAGTTTAAATGAAAAAAGTAAAAATTGTTAGAGGTTCACAAGATATTTTACATGATAGATTGCGTATGAAAGATTATGAGAAAGAGTTTAATTTGATTACTGAAACTAAATACGTATCTGTTGTATCTGATGGTGAACGAGAATACACGTTTAAAAACGAATTTATAATTAAATAAAATTGTAGGAGAGAAGTTAATGATACAATTTATAATGGATCATTGGACATCTATTATCGAAGGATTTGCAGCATTAGGTATTGTTGTTGAAATTACACCTATTAAAATTTATCCTTTAAAATGGTTAGGGAATCGATTCAATGCTAGTTTAAAAGAAAAATTAGATGAGTCTAATGCCGAATTAAAAAAAGAAATAGATGATGTTAATAAAAAATTAGATAAGCATATTGATAGCGGTGCAAAAAAAGACATGAAAGATTTAAGACATGATATTCTTGATTTTTCGGATCGTATCACTGAAGGTAGTAAACCTTCTAAAGATGCTTTTACTCATACTTTTGATATTGCTGTAGATTATCATAACTTAATAGAAGAATATAATTTAACAAATGGAGTTATTGATATTGAAATGGAAAATATTAAAAAGAAGTATGCCGAACTATATTTAAATAAAAAAGATAATTAAATAAACATGGGTTACTATTAATTTAGTAACCCTATTTTTTTGCATTTTAATTGAAAATAAATAATAACATTCTCGAATAATATTAACATTTATTTTCAATTAAATAATAGAAGGATTTGATTTATAAACTAGGAATATTTTGTTCCAATTTTTGTTCCAAAATAATGCCACATAATGCCAAATTTTGCCTTATTTTGCCATTTTGAAGTGAAATTTTAAAAATTAAAAATCGCCCAAGCCCTTTGAAAACGTTGATATTTCAAGGAATAATACAGTGTATGACATTGAAATGATTTTTTGTATTTCTGTAATACTAGTTATTTTACTGCTTGTTATTCCAAATGTTACAAGTAAAAATCGTTTAGTAAAAGAAAAAAGTTGTGATGCACAAATTGAAGTTGTTAACTCACAAATCATTTTGTATGAAATCGAGCATGGAGAATTACCAACTAGTATATCTCAATTAACTTCTGGCAGCCATCCTTATTTAAAGGAAAAACAAGCTGTTTGTCCTTCAGGACTTGCCATAAGAATAAGTGATGGTGAAGCCTATGTTTCAAAATAAAGGATTTACTTTGATTGAAATGTTGTTAGTAATATCTATTATATTAACATTGTCAGTACTTTCGTTCCCTTTTATGAATACAAAAACAATTTATATAACGGATGAATGTGTAAAAAAACAAATAGGAATGATTATTAATCAGGCTAAAAGTAAGGCAATAATTAGTCATGAAAAAGTTAGTTTAATTGTCTCAAAACAAGAAATATCTTTTATTGATCATCAAAAAAAATACAGAGTAGTTTTACCTAATAATTATTTTTTCAATAATATTAAAGAAATATATTTCAATAAAGATGGCAATATAAATCAAGCAAATCATATTGATCTCATTGCACCCAAAAAGAAATATACCCTTATTTTTCATCTTGGAGCGGGTGATTATGAGTTTAAATAAAAAAGGTTTTACTTTGATTGAAAGTCTTTTTGCTTTTAGTATCTTTACTACTGTTATTATTCTATTAGTGTCTTTATATGTAACAAATTCAAAAACAAACATCAAAGTCAATCAAGAATACGAAACTTATCAGTCAGAGAAACAACAAATAGAATATACACTTAATTTAGATGAAGGAATAGAGACATGTCTAAAAAAGGCTTTACATTAGTAGAAGTATTATTGAGTTTATCTATCACATTACTTATTGTTTTAAACTGTTCATTACTAGTGAAAGTTTTAAAAATTTCTAATCAATCAAAATATATCGATACATCGCTAGAAAATGCAATATTTTCACTTAGTAATGAACTTATAACGGCTAAAAATATAGAATATGGTGATAGTTTAAGTTTTCTCGATGAAAATGACGATTCTCATAAAATAATACTACAAAACAAACGACTCGTTATTACACCTGGACACCATATTTTATATCATGACATTGATTCTGTATATTTTGAAAATACGAATGGATTTATCAAAATAAATTTAATGAGTAATAATAAAGAATATCAATTTATTGTAGGTAGTGATTATGAAAAAAAAGAAGAATAACGGAAATGTTCTACAAATTACCCTTATTTTATTGCTCATGCTTTCTCTTAATATATTTTCATTATGTCATTTGACAATTCTAAATAGTCAAGGTTTTCAATCTATGAAACAAACGAATGATATAAGACTACTTAAAAATATACTTATTGCAAATTATAAATACGAAAATCAAAATAGCATTTTATTAAGTAATTATTTAGAACTTGAAAATTACACAATTTCGTATACTGTTGATGATATGGGAGATTATTTTTTAATAGAAACAAGATTAAAAAATGATCGATATAAACTCAATATCACATTTTATCTTGAATTGGATAAAGAAAAAAATGTTATAAAAAAAGTAGAATAAATTGTTATTCTACTGAAGATATGGATTATTTAATTTTTCTTGTATTAAAGTTGTCAATTCACCATGTCCAGGATATATTTCATAATCATCTTTTATTTCTTTAATTTTTTTTATACTATTTCTTGTGTCTGTTGAAGATGATGTTGGAAAATCAAATCTACCAATTCCATTTTTAAACAAAACATCTCCTGAAAAAATAACATGGTAATTTTTTAAGATGATAAAGCATGAACCAATGGTATGTCCTGGCAAATGTAAAAATTCAAAATGAAAGTCACCAATATCTATATCCTTATCAACAGCTGTTACTTTAGATTTAATTTTTAATTCACCGTAATAGTTAGATAAATTTAATTGATCATTGTAAATCATTTCATAATCATCTTGATGAATATAAACAGGGCAATTATATTTTTCTACTAATTCATCTATAGCTCCAATATGATCAAAGTGACCATGTGTTAATAAGATAGCAGTTAATTGTAAATTATTTTGTGTTAAATAATTTATAAGTAGCTCAGCCTTATCCCCTGGATCAATTAGAATCGAATGATTATTATTTTCTATCAAATAACAATTTGTTGACATTATTCCAAGTACAAATTTTTTAATAATTAATCTTTCCATAAAATATTCTCCAATAAAAAAATAAGCCTAAGCTTATTTTTTTTCTTTGTGTACAGTTTTTTTATTGCATCTAGGGCAATATTTATTTACTTCCATTCTATCTGGATGATTTCTTTTATTTTTAGTGTTGATATAATTTTCTTCTCCACATTCTGTACATTTTAAAATGATATTATCTCTCATGATTACACCTCCGCATCACTAAAACTTTCTTAGATATAATAACATATTAATTAATGAAATACTAGCATTTTTTTAATTTAAACCATATTTTTCTACATATTTATCAACAACTTGATGTGCAATAATTGGTGCAGATGAATCAGCGCCCGATGATGAACGATCTTCTCTAAATGCAATACTAGCAAATGCAACTAATGGTTTACTATCTTCTTTTGCTGAAATATAACCAATTTGTAGATGGTTTGGGTGGTCAACATTTGAATTACCATCATATTTTTCAGCTGTTCCTGTCTTACAATAAACAGCATATGGCTTTTCTGACCAATACGTATGTGATGTTCCATCTGTTCTTGTAACACATGCGCGCATTCCAGCTTTTATTTGTTTAAATGCATCTGCCTGTGAAGAAACATCATCTTGAATATTTGTTTTGAATTTATAAGTTGTGTATCTATTTCCTTCTCCATCACTTTTAAATGATTCAATAAGGAAATGAGGTTGAACTTTTTTACCCATATTAGCAAGAGTACATGTATATTGTGCCAATTGAATTGGAGTATATGTGTCATATTGTCCGATACATGCATCTAATAAATGCCCAGGGGCAGTATCTCTTCCTTTATATCCGTCACTTTCATTTGGAACATCCAATCCAGTTTTAACACCTAAACCTAATTCACCAAAATCCCTTCTGATAGTAGAGAGAGTTTTGACAAAACGATTGAGATCAACATTTAAAGCGCCATGAGGTACATATTCAACACCAGCTAACTTCATAGCAATTCTAAACATATAAACATTTGATGACCAAGCAAGCGCATCTATTTCATTAATGTTTCCCATTGTTTTCCATGATTGTTTAGCTTTTGTAGAACCTTTAAACCAAAGCGGCTCATCTACAAAATAAGTATTAGGAACAATGATATTTTCTTTAAATCCTGTATATAATGTACCCGCTTTTGAAGTAGAACCAATTTCTACCGCTTCTAAAAAGTTACCTGTAGAAATATCTTTGACCTCACCAGTTTCTTTGTTAATTTCTTTAGCTGACATAACTAAAATTTCTCCATTATTAGGATTCATCATTACAAAATACATTTTATTGAAATAAGTATTAAAGCTATTACATGTCGTTAATTCATTAGTAATAAGTTCATCAGCAAAAGATTGTAACTCTAAATCAATAGATAAGCGAATGTTATCTCCTTTTTCACCATTAACATTGTTTGTGATAATAGGATCACCATTACTATTATATTTAACAGAATATGATGAATTTGATGCTTTTAAAATATCTTCATATTGTTTTTCTAAACCACTTGTACCGACTCGTGAATTACCAGTATACCCTTTTGCAAGTAATTCTGTTTTTAATTCCGTAGGCAATCCTTGTCTTTTAGTTGTTAATTTTCCAATCAACGCGCCAAGTTGACCATTCACCATTGATTGACGAGACCACCCACTACTTATTTGAATACCTTTTAAAATATTTGTATTTTCTCCTATAACACTAGCTTCTTCAACTGTAATCCCTTCTACTAAAGTTACAGAACCTGTTTTACATCGTTTCATTAAATATTCAAAACGTGTTTGTTCTATTTCATCTTGTGTCATATTTTGATATATATATTCCATAGATAATTTAGAAACAATCAAATTGGTTTTTGCCTTAGAATAATCAGCATCATCAGGGTTTTCTGTTTTTAATTTTTTTAACTCTTTGTCACTTAACAAAGATTCTGCTAATTTTTCATGAGCAATAATAAAATAATCTTTTATATTTCTTTCAGTAATGTTATTAACGTTATTTTTAGAAAAGTCAATTGTAATTTTTTCACTTAAAAATTTTGCAATATACGTAATTTCTTTATTTGTAATTTTCTTAGGTGCATAATAACCAACACAAATAACATTTTGATTACCCATGATTTTTGTATAATTACGATCATAGATTTCTCCACGCGGTGCATCATTTGTATATGTTGTACTTCCATAAGTTTCCAGTTTAACTTCTAATGTATCAGCTTGAGTTAATTGTACATAAGCCAATCTAATAATTAAAATAAAAATTAAAACAAGTGTCACAGCAATTAGTTCAATTAATCTTTTAGATACAATTATATCAGATTTACTATTTTGATATTTCTTTTCTTCATTAAATCCATGAAATCTTACAGTAGCAGTTTTTTTGTTAAAAAACTTTGGCATATTTTTCCTCCTTCCTTGAACAATTATATTATACTTTAGATTATTAGTAAATTTGAATTAATCGATAATATAAATTTATTTAACATATTTAAAATATTTAAAATAGCAGCGATTGCTGCTATTTATTCATCATCAACTGATAATATTGCCATGAAAGCTTCTTGTGGAATTTCAACACTTCCTACTGCCTTCATTCTCTTTTTACCTTCCTTTTGTTTTTCTAGAAGTTTCTTTTTACGCGAAATATCTCCACCATAACATTTAGCAAGGACGTTTTTACGCATTGCCTTAATTGTAGTTCTTGCAATGATCTTACCTTGTAATGCTGCTTGTACAGGAACTTCAAACATTTGTTTTGGAATAATTTCTTTTAATTTTTCACAAATTACTTTTCCTCTTGAATAAGCAAAATCTTTATGAACAATAGATGATAAAGCATCTACAACATCACCATTTAATAAAATATCCATTTTTTGCAATTTACTTTCTCGATATCCTATTAATTCATAATCAAATGAGGCGTATCCCTTTGTACTAGATTTCAATTTATCAAAGAAATCATAAACAATTTCTGATAAAGGAATATTATAAATAATATTACGACGTGTTTCATCAATATAATCTATATCAACATATTCTCCTCGTTTTGATTGACATAGTTCCATGATAGATCCAATATACTCATTTGGAGTCATAATTGAAGCTTTTACATAAGGCTCTTCAATATAATTTATTACTTGTGGAGATGGCATCATTGCAGGATTGTCAATTTCAACCATTGTTTTATCTGTTAAAAATACTTTATAAATAACAGATGGTGCAGTAGCAATAAGTTCTAAATCAAACTCTCTTTCTAATCTTTCTTGAATAACATCCATGTGTAATAATCCTAAAAAACCGCATCTAAAACCAAATCCCAATGCTTGTGATGTTTCTGGTTCAAAGACAAGAGACGAATCACTAAGTTGTATTTTTTCCAATGCTTCTCGTAAATTTTTATACTTAGAATTATCAACTGGATATAATCCACAATAAACCATAGGATTTAACTTTCTATACCCTGGCAATTGCTCATGACTTTCATTTTCTAAAGTTGTTATTGTATCCCCTACATGAACATTTTGAATAGATTTAATAGAAGCTGATATCCATCCAACTTCCCCACAAACTAATTTATCTTTTTTAACTTCCGCAGGAGTTCTTACACCTAATTCAGTTACTTCGTAAGTAGCTCCTGTAGCCATAAATTTAATTGTATCTCCAACCTTTATAGATCCTTCTTTAATTCTAACGAATACAACAACACCTCTATAGCTATCATAAAATGAATCAAAAATAAGTGCTTGAGTAGGATGATTAATATTCCCACTTGGTGCAGGAACCTCTTTAACAATCATCTCTAACACATCTTCAACGTTTAAGCCACTTTTAGCCGAGATACGAGGTGCATGGTCTGCAGGCAATCCAATAACATCTTCGATTTCTTGAATAACATGTTCAGGGTTTGCACTAGGTAAATCTACCTTATTTATAACTGGTAAAATTTCCAAATCATTATCTAAAGCCAAATAGACATTTGCCAATGTTTGTGCTTCCACACCTTGTGCTGCATCTACAACTAACACTGCTCCTTCACATGCAGCTAATGAACGAGATACTTCATAAGTAAAATCGACATGGCCAGGAGTATCAATAAGATGTAAAAGATAGGTATTTCCATCTTTTGCTTTGTATTGAAGTTGAACAGCATTCAATTTGATTGTAATGCCTCTTTCACGTTCTAACTCCATGCTGTCTAATAGTTGAGCCTTCATCTCTCTATTTGAAACCGCACCGGTCATTTCTAAAATACGATCCGCTAAAGTACTTTTCCCATGATCAATATGCGCTATGATTGAAAAATTTCTTATTTTATCTTGATTAATTGTCATTTGTTTTCACCGACTTTCAATAATAGATTTTATCAAAAAACAATATAAATGACAATTTATTTATTTAAAAATATTTGTTTAAAATTTCAATGAGTTCTCCATATATAATCACTTCTTTAAAATCATAATTAGCCATTGTAAATTTATTAGCTATTAAACGCCCTCTAACAGCAATAATCATTCCAATTTGAGTAACATCAGACATCATGTCTTCTAGCCCCTTCCACAAAGCAATAGAAAAAACATCAAATTTTTCTTTTCCTATCTCCTCAGGAAATGGTCTTTTAACCTCAATGTCAATAAAAGCCATGTTTTCAACATGATATACATTTTTTACTATTTTTCCTACTAAAGAAATTGAATTTAACATAAACGATCCTCCTTAGTATTATCATAGTTCTTATAAAAAAATAATCATGCTAAATCGACTAAAAGGTCTATTTAAACGACTAAAAAACAAATAAAAAACATTAATATTTATATCCTAAGATATATTTATTAATGTTTTATTACTCTATACTTTATTGATTAGGGTCATTATTTTCAATAACAACAAAGGCAACTGCATAATGATTTTCATGAGAAATAGAAACATGACAAGGCTCATCTTTAATATAGGGTTTACCATTTTCATCATTTAAACAGCATATCTCCTTAAATGATTTATAACCTGCTGCTTTTACAAATGCCTCTTTGACTGCAAATCTACCACCCACAAATTCTCTTTTTGCTTTATCATTACCTTTTGATAAATACAAAGAAAATTCATCTACATGTAAAATTTTCTTTGCAAGCTGATCCAAATGATTTAATCTTCTTAAATCACAAATATCTACACCAATTCCTTTAATCATCACTAATCCTTAAATTTCTTTTCATACAGACTCATCAATTCATCCAAAGACATATTGTCATCAATTTCATCAATTAAAGAATTTTGTTCCTCTGATTTTTTTTGACCAAAATCAAGTTTAAACTCCCCTGTTCGTTCCTCAATAATTTTAAGTTGATCTTGTTCTTCTTCAACAATTTTAGCAATATTTCTTAAATTATCTTCAACTGTTGGAAGCTTTTCTTCTTCAACGATTTCGGGTTCTATTGTTTTTTCAGCATCAGTATTTGTTTCATCTTGAAAATCTTTTGAATCTTCAACAGCAGTAAGAACAGCTTCACTATCTGTTTCTTCTTTTTCTTCAAAATTACCATAATACGGAGATATTACTTGAACAAGTGAATTATCTTTTTTCTTTGGTTTTTTTACTGAATTTTTCTTAACTGTTTTAACTATTTCTTTTTTTTCTTCATGCATTCCAAACATTGGAGAAATGATATCCATCATTTCATAATTTTTCTTAATTTCGGGTTCTTCTTTCTTTTCTACTTTTTTTTCAACCTTTTTAACATTTTTGGAAGTAGTTTCTTTTGGTACTTGTTGACCTTCACTTTTTTTAGTGACTTCTTCTTTTTTAAATTCTTCGTCATAAATAAGTGGTTTAGAAAACTTTTCATTTCTTCTTTGTTCAACAATTGGGTCTACAGTTTCAAAAATATCATCATCGTTTGATTTTTTAAAAAAATGTTTAAACATAATAACTCCTTCCTTCAATACACTTTATTTTATTGATTGTATAAATGTTTCTATTTCTTCTTGCGTTTTTCTTAATTTACTTACAAAGCGACCTGTCTCTTGTCCATTTTCATAGCTGACAAAAGAAGGTATTCCTAAAATATCTAAATCTTGACATAAATCAATAAAATGATCTCTATTAATACTATAAAATGTAAAATTTGGATATTTTTTTACAACATTACCTATAAAAGGTTTGATAAACATACAATCAGGACACCAAGAAGCTGTAAATAAGATGATTGATTTTGTTTGAATAGCTTTTTCATATTCTTCTAATGAGTTTATTTCAATTAATTGATCCATTTTTTTACTCCTTACAATCACTAATAATCATTTTATAAATAGGTCCATTTACTGAAAATTTTCTTTCATATTCTGTCATAATATTATCATCTGCTTCTGGAGAATTATGTAAATCTAAAGAAACATAATCTAAATGATAGTTATTTTCTGTTACTGACTGTAATGAATATTCAAATAGACCTCGATTATCTGTTTTAAATTCAATAACACCATCTTTTTTCAATAATCGACGATAAACATTTAAAAACGCTGAAGACGTTAAACGTCTTTTTGCATGTCTTTTTTTTGGCCAAGGATCACTAAAATTTAAAAATAAATGATCAATTTCACCATTTTCAAAAACATTTTCTAATTCAATTGCATCAAAATGCATCAATTTTAAATTAGGCAATGATTGATTTTTATTAATTTTATTAATTGCTGCTGCTAAGACACTTGGAAATTTTTCAATCCCTATGTAATTGTTTTCTGGATGTTTTAAAGCATTTTGATAAATAAAATCGCCTTTCCCCATTCCAATTTCTATATATAATGGCTGATTTATTTCAAATATATCATGATAATGACCTTTATGTTCTTCAGGCTTTAAGATAACTAAATCAGCATTCTCTTCCATAATTTCATAAGCTTTTGGGTTGTTTCTTAATCTCACAAAAAATCCTCCTTATTTTTTATACAAATAGTATCATAAATCATTCATTAAGTCGACTAATTCATCTTCGGATAATTCTCTAAATTTTCCAATTTGTAAAGAAGTATCTAATTTTAAATTCTTCATCTGTAACCTTTTTAAATAAGTTACTTTTTTACCGACACTTTCTACCATTTTTTTCACTTGATGAAACTTTCCTTCAAAAATTTCAATTAATACTTCAGATGTATTATCTTCAGTTTTTATAATGGATAAATTTGAACTTTGACATCTATAATGATCAATAGTAATTCCTTCTTTAAACTTTAAAATATCATTTTCATCCATTATTCCTTCGACACATGCATAGTACAATTTAGAATGATGTCGACTAGGTGCTAATAACTTATGTGCAAAATCTCCATCATTTGTTAGTAATAATAAACCCTCCGTATCCAAATCTAACCTTCCTACTGGAAATAAATCATACTGTTCATAACCATAAATCAAATCAACAACTGTAGGATGAACATTATCTTTTGTAGCAGAAACATAACCAGCAGGTTTATTAAGCATAATATAGACATATGGTTTATATGTAATAAGCTCACCATCAAAGATAATTTTATCTGTTTCATAATCTACTTTAAAATCATCCTTTTTTATAATACTTCCATTAACAGTAACAAAACCTTTTCTAATATAATTTTTTACTTCTTTTCTAGTTCCGATACCATAATGAGCTAATAATTTATCAAGTCGCATTACCATGTAAAATAATATACCTTTCTATTTGTTTATCCTCTGTGTTATATGTTAAATAGAGCTTAACATCAAATTTGTTTTTGGATGTTGTTCCTGATAAATTGATGCCTTTATAATAACCATTCTTCTTATCAATATAATTAGGCTTTAATGAAAAAGTATCCTTTTCTAATAAACCAATACTCGGAATATTTTTATCCTTTTTATCAATAAATGCAATTGCTTTAATATTTTTCATTTCAGTAATAGGATTATTAATGATAATATCATACCGTATTTTTTTATTTGATATTTTATTAGTAACTAATTGAATTGAACAATCATCACAGCTTTCATCAAATGAAGTAGACATCTTTAAACGATTATAATAACTAACATATTCATTATATTGTTTTTTTGAATAAGATGTTGTATTTTTTTGACTTGAACAACCTAATAAAATAAATAAAGATAAAAAAATAATTAATCTATTTTTCATATAATCACCTTTTATATTATAACATAGAGACAATAAAAAAAAATTAAAATAGGAAATAATCCTATTTTAATTTAAAAGTTCCGCACTCTGTTTCTTGCTCATCACATGGTGAACTACAATTACATTTTGAAACTTTAATCTCATTGGCCAAACATTTATTATTAGAATCATGATATGCACATGTCGTAACTGAACATCTTACATCTTTTGCCATATGTTTCACCTCCGTTAATTATTTTAACCAATAATATAAAATCTATGCAAAAATAAAAGTCCTTTTATTTAGGACCTTTATCATCATATTCAATTAAACAACTAAAAGAGTATTCTAATTCAGATGAAAAACACATTGCAACACAATAATGCATCCGTATTATATGATATCCCAGTTTAAGAAAATCATTAATTTCATCTTGTAAGTCTAATTCATGAGTACATTCTATAAGTTTAACTTTCATAAGCAAAGTATAATCTACAAAAGTTAAAAAAATTGTCATTATTGGTTAATTTCTACAGCAAATTCAACTTCAAAATTTTTACCAACAGGTAATTCAACACAACTTTCTTTTTCTTTAAATTCACCATTAAAATCAGTATAGTCAGCATGTCCAACCCATGGTTCAATAGCAATTAATCCACCAACATGTTTTGCGGCCCAAAGTCCAACATGATCAAAACCATTCATATGAAAAACAATTGATTTATCATGATTTAATGATTTAAGAGAAATATTTTCTGATTTAAAATTTTTAATAACAATTGCATCTGTATTAAAAAGCTCTTGTCTAACAAAAAATCTTTTTTCATTATCAAAGAAAGGCTTTTCAACTCTTGACATACCTCTTTTTTCAACATCAATTATTTTTCGATTGCATGTTTCATTTTCTGAAAATTCTAAATAATAATCGTTGCTTGACTCATTTTGCATAAATGGACAAGCAAAAGCAGGATGTCCTCCAACTTGGAAATAAATAGGTTGATGATCTGTATTTTTTACTTCAATATGACATTTTAATTTATTTTCAACAAGTATATATGTGACATTTAATTCAAATAAGAAAGGATATTGTTTTATAATTTCATCATTAGATTTTAATGAGAATATTACCTCAGTATCACTAACTTGGTTTGTTTCAAATTCATTGTGTCTTGCAAAACCATGTTGTGTCATATGATACTCTTTACCATTAATCACACATGTATCATTTTTTAATGCTCCAACAATTGGAAATAAAATAGGTGCACTGTTTGCCCATTGAGATGCATCTCTTCTCCACATATAATTCAATTGATCTTTTTTTCCTTTAATTGAAATAATTTCTGCTCCTTTTGGATGTAAAGAAACAGTTAATAAATCATTAGATAATTCTACCATAATAATCCTCCTATCAGTATTTTCATTATATCATAAAATAAATTCTAAAAAAAAGAAAAAGATTATTTCTAATCTTTTTCATGTAATGAATTAATAATACTTTCAATTTTATTTCCATATTCTAAAGAAGTATCTAAAACAAAATGTAATTCAGGACACTTTCTTACTTTTAATTTTTTAGCAAGTAAATTACGAATGAATCCTTTAGATCTTTCTAATGCTTCCATTCCTTTTTCTTGATTATAATTTTTTCCTAAAAAAGTAACATACACTTTAGAAATAGATAAATCATTTGTTGTTTCAACAGCAGTAACTGTACACATACGTAAATCTCTATCACGTACTTCATTTTGTAAAATCAAAGAAACTTCTCTTAAAATTTGAGTATTTATTCTATCTGTTTTTAATGACATAAGACTCAACTCCTATTTCTTTTCTACTTCTTCCATAACATAACCTTCAATGATATCGCCTTCTTTAATATCATTATAGTTTTCAATGTTTAAACCACATTCAAAACCAGCATTGACTTCTTTAACATCATCTTTAAAACGTCTAAGTGAAGCAAGTTTTCCTTCGTATACAACAATACCATCACGAATCAAACGAATACCACAGTTTCTTTTAATTGAACCATCGGTAACATAACATCCTGCGATATTTCCTATTTTACTTGCTTTAATAACTTGTCTAATTTCTGCTTGACCAGTAATTACTTCATGATATTCTGGTGCTAACATACCTTTCATTGCAGTTTCAATTTCTTCAACCATTTTATAAATAACATTATGAAGACGAATTTCAACATTTTCTTCTTCTGCTTTATTTCTAACTTTTGCATCTGGTCTTACATTAAAACCATAAATAATTGCTTGAGAGGCACTTGCTAAAATAACATCAGATTCAGAAATTGCACCAACAGTTGAACGAATAACGTTAACACGCACACCATCTACATCGATTTTTTCTAATGAAGCTTTTACTGCTTCTGCAGTTCCTTGTACATCCGCTTTAACAATAATATTTAAATCAATAATTTGACCTTCTTTAATTTGAGAATACAAATCATCAAGAGATAAAGCAGCTCCAGAATTACGATCTTTTTCAATTTTAGCTTTCATACGTGTTTCACCAACACTACGTGCTTGTTTTTCAGTTTCGAAAACCATAAATTTATCACCGGCAACAGGAACTTCATTTAAACCTGTAATTTCTACTGGTGTACCTGGTAATGCTTCTTTAATAACACGTCCTTTATCGTCTAACATTTGTCTTACTCTACCATAAGCAGCACCAACAACGATTGGATCGCTTGCACGTAAAGTTCCGTTTTCAACCAATAATGTTGCAACAGCTCCTCTACCTTTATCAAGTTTACCCTCAACAACACTACCATATGCATAACGATTAGGATTTGCTTTTAAATCAGCTAATTCAGCAACAACCGTTAATGTTTCTAATAACTCTTCAATACCAATTTTCTTTTTAGCAGAGATTTCACAATAAACAGTATCTCCACCCCATTCTTCAGGTAATAATCCTTCTTCAGCCATTTCAGCTTTGATTCTTTCAGGATCAGCACCTTCTTTATCAATCTTATTAATTGCAACAACGATAGGAACTCCTGCAGCTTTTGCATGGTCAATAGCTTCTTTTGTTTGAGGCATCACACCATCATCAGCAGCAACAACGATAATAACAATATCAGTCACTTGTGCTCCACGTGCTCTCATTGCTGTAAAAGCTTCATGACCTGGTGTATCTAAAAATGTAACTTTTTTACCGTTTACTTCTACTTGATAAGCACCAATATGTTGAGTAATACCACCAAATTCACCATCAACAACTGCAGATTTTCTAATAGTATCTAGTAATGTTGTTTTTCCATGATCGACATGTCCCATAATTGTTACAACTGGACATCTTGGTTGTAAATCAGCTTCATCATCTACAACTTCAATATTTTCAAAATTAACTTCATCTACTGGAACATGTTTTTCACATTCACAACCATATTCTAAACAAATTAATTCAACTTGTTCATCATTTAATGATGAATTGATTGTTACCATAGTTCCTAATAAAAATAATACTTTTATAACATTAGCAGGTGTTTGTCCTAGCTTTTCAGCTAGTTCACCAACTGTAATTCCTTCTTCATAGGAAATCACACCATCTTTTATTACTGATGTTTCTTTCTTTGCAGGAAAGTTTGATTGTAATTGTTTCTTCTTTTGAGAACCTTTTTTCTTTTTAAATTGTTTTGCCATAAAATCAACCTCCTATCAATTCTTTTATTTTTTTCGCAAACCCTTGATTTGTAATACCTAATGCAACGCGATTATTTTTTCCAACTGCTTTTGAAATGGTTTCAATATTTTCATCAACAATGAAATAATCAACATGATAAAAATGACATTTATCAGTAATTTTTTTCTTAGTATTAGCACTAGCATCATTTGCAATAACAACAAGTTTTGTTTCATTTGCAGCGATACTTTTTATCAAAGTTTCTCCTGAAACAATTCCCTTTGCAACATTAGCAAGCCCTAATAAATTTAAATATTTTTTATTCATCACAATATTTTTTTAACTCCTCAAAAATTTCATCAGGAATTTCTACTTGTAAAGAACGAGATAAAACTTTTTTCTTTTTAGCAATTTCGATTGCTTCTAAGCTTCTTTTTAAATAAGCACCTCGTCCATTCATTTTACCAGTAGCATCTACAAATACTTGACCTTCTTTATTTCTTACAACACGAATTAACTCTTTTTTAGGTAATTGTTCATTTGTTGCAAGACATTTTCTAAGTGGAATTTTTCTCATTCTATCTCATCCTAATCTTCATCATAATATTTGTCATATTCGTCATAGTCGATATCTTCATCATATTTACTGTATTCATCATCTTCATAATCATCAAAATCTTCATAATCTTCTACATCAGATTCTGAAGTGACTTCTTCAACTTCATTTTTGATATTTTCTTTTTCTTCAACAACAGTTTCTTTTTCTTCTTGGTTATCTAGCATTTCTTGAGCAAATTCATCTTGGAATGTTTCATCAACAGGTAATTCTTCTTTTTGTTGAATTTGTTCCATTAACCCTAATTCAGTTGCTTCAGATAATGATTTAATATCAATTTTCCATCCAGTAAGTCTTACTGCTAAACGAGCATTTTGACCACGTTTACCAATAGCTAATGATAATTGATCATCAGGTACAATAACTAACGCACTATGTTTTTCTTCATCAACAGAAACAGTTAACACATCTGAAGGTGATAATGCATGTGAAATATAAACAACTGGGTCACTTGACCATTCAACGATATCAATCATTTCACCATGTAATTCATCAACAACGTTTTTAACTCTTGAACCCTTAGGTCCAACACAAGAACCAATAGGATCTAATCCTTCAACTGCAGTGTATACAGCAATTTTACTTCTTTCACCAGGTTCACGAGAAACAGATTTAATTTCAACTGTACCATCATAAACTTCAGGAACTTCTAATTCAAATAATCTTCTTACAAATTGTGGTTCTGTTCTGCTTACAACGATATGTGTTCCTTTAGTTCCACGATCAACGTCACTTACATATACTTTGACATGTTGTCCTTCATGTAATGTTTCTCCAGGAATTTGTTGATTTAGTCCTAAAAATGCTCCAGTTTTTCCAATATTGATAATAGCAAATTTAGGTTCAACACGATCAACAATACCTGTAATGATATCATCTTTTTTATCAGCAAATTCATTATATAATGTTTCTTTTTCAGTTTCGCGTATTTTTTGTCTGAAAAGTTGTTTTGTTTGAATTGCTGCTAAACGACCAATATGATCTACATCTGCTTCAGTTTCTACAATATCACCCACTTGATAATTTGGGTTGATATCATGTGCTTCATCTAAAGATACTTCTAAATCTTCATCTTCTAAATCATCAACAACTGTTCTAATTTCAAATAATCTAATTTTTCCAGTTTTTTCATTAATTTCTACACGTACATTTGCTTCTGGAACCATATAATTTTTTTTATAAGCTTTTGCAATTGATTCCTTTAACATTTCTAAAAACACGTCTTTTTCAATACCTTTTTCTTCACATAAAGCATTTAAGGCGCTCATAAATTTTCTGTTACTAGCCACTTTTATTTCCTCCTAAAATTTTACAGCTAATCGTATAAATTGAATGTTATCATAATTGACAACAATTTTTTTCTTTATATTTTTTACAAGATATTCAAATTCTAATTCTTGATTATCAACAGATTTTAAATATCCTTCAACTTCATATAATCCGGCTTTAGGATTTTTAAATTTTGCATAAACATATTCACCAACAGATTTTTGAACTTGTTCAAAAGTTTTTAATGGTTTTTCAATTCCAGGTGAAGAGACTTCTAAAATGTATTCATCTTTAATTGGATCAGTTTCGTCAAGTTTATCACTAATTAACTCACTTACCGCAACACATGTATCCATATCTAGATACCCTTCATTTTTTTCGATATAAATACGTAAATACATTTCATTATTATCTTTTACATATTCAATATCATCTAAATAACAATCATTTTGTTCGATCAAAGGTAAGACCATTTCTTTAATACTTTCCAATAACTCCATTTTTTCACCCCATTCAATAATAAAGAGTGGGTTCCCCCACTCGTTTCTCTTTATGAAACTATAAGTAATATAGCACATTTTTCATTTATAATCAAGTCACTAGAAAAGTGATAATTGATTTTCTTCTTGCATACCATCAAAAACACCCATTTTTGTTAGTTGTTTAATATGCGAATTGTTCAATTTAGTCCTTTTAATCACGTCTTCTTTAGATAAGAAAGAACCATGTTTACGTGCCTCAATAACAGTATTAGCTACCGATTCACCTAATGAATCGACTGAACTAAACGGTGGAAGTAAGCCACTTGGATCATCTGGATCTAAAATGAATTTATTGGCATCAGACTTTTCTAAATTTAAAGGACTAAAATGGAATCCTCGATCAATCATTTCTAACGCAATTTCAAACACATCCCACAATCCTTCATCCTTATTTGAAGATTGTCTGTTTTCCCTTAACATTTCAATTTCTTTTCTTCTTGAAAGAATAGCATCTTTACCAGCAACTAATGTTTCAATATCAAAAAAATCACATCTTGTGGAAAAATATACTGAATAATATTCTCTTGGATAATATAATTTCCACCAAGCTACACGAATAGCTGATAAAACATAGGCTACCGCATGGGCTTTAGGGAACATGTATTTAATTTTCTTACATGAATCAATATACCATTGAGGAACATTGTATTCTTTCATTAATTCTTCGTATTTCTTTTCTGGGAAAACTGCAGGTGATTTTCCTTTACGAACACATTCCATGATGTCAAAAGCATCTTTATTAGGAAGGCCTTTTTCAATCAAATAAACCATAATATCATCACGACATCCAATAACTTCTTTTAAGGTACATGTTCCATTTTTAATCAACGTCTCTGCATTACCTAAATAAACATCTGTTCCATGTGAAAGCCCCGAAATGATTACTAAATCATTAAAAGTTTGTGGTTTTGTCTGATCTAACATACTACGTACAAAGGTTGTACCAAATTCAGGTAATCCTAAAGCACCACTCTTGCAATTGATATAGGATAAATCAACACCTAAAGCATCACTCGTTGTAAAAAGTGACATAACTTTTGTATCGTTTGTTGGAATTGTTTTAGGATCAACACCTGTTAAATCTTGTAACATACGAATAACGGTCGGATCAACGTGTCCTAAAATATCGAATTTCAAAACGTTATCATGAATAGCATGGAAATCAAAGTGAGTCGTACGCCATTCAGCAGATAAATCATCTGCTGGATATTGGTAAGGCGTGAAATCAAAAACATCATAATCTCTAGGAATAACAATAATTCCCCCTGGATGTTGGCCGGTCGTACGTTTAACGCCACCACACCCTCGAGCAATTCTTTCAAGTTCAGCACTACGTACTTCATTATCAATTCCTAATGTTTCAGCATATCCTTTTGCATAACCATAAGCTGTTTTTTCAGCAACTGTAGAAATTGTTCCTGCTCTAAAGACATGATCTTCTCCAAAAATAGTTTTAGTAAATGCATGAGCATTTGCTTGATACGCTCCCGAGAAATTTAAGTCGATATCAGGTACTTTATCCGCATTGAAACCTAAGAAAGTTTCGAACGGAATATTATGTCCTTCACCTTTCATTGGTTTACCACATACAGGGCAAATCTTATCAGGTAAATCATAACCATCAGCAGCAACACCTTCTTCTAAAAATTCACTATGACTACAATGAAGACATAGATAATGTGGTGGTAACGGATTTACTTCTGTAATTCCTGACATTGTTGCAACGAATGAAGATCCTACCGAACCTCTGGAACCTACTAGATAACCATCATCATTTGATTTTTTTACTAGTAAGTGGGAAATATAATAAATAACCCCAAACCCATGTTTAATGATATTACTTAATTCTTTTTCTAATCTTTTTTCCACAATTTCGGGTAATTTTTCACCATAAAGTCGATGTGCTGTATCATAACAAATCTTTGTTAAATTTTCATCTGCATTATCAATTGTTGGTGTAAATAATTTATCATGAATTGGTCGAATTTCTTCAACCATATCTGCGATTTTGTTTGTATTTGTTACAACATATTCATATACTTCATCCGCTGGTAGATAATCATAACATATTAACATTTCATCTGTTGTTCTTAAATATTGAGATGGTGTAAATGCACGTGGATTTTTTCGGTCACATAAAGGATGAGCACGATGTCCAATCCCAATTTTGGGTTGTGATATAAAAACATCTCGATAAATTTTATCCTTTTCATCTAAAAAATGGACATCTCCAGTAGCTACAATAAGTTTATTTAATTTTTTTGCTGCTGTAATAAGACGTTTTATTGAAATAATTAAATTTTCTTCAGATTCAATTTGTCCACGATCAATTAAATGATAGTAATCTTGAAAAGGTTGTATTTCCACATAATCATAAAATTCTAACAATTGTTCCAACTTTTCATCCGAAGAATTCAAAGCTGCTTCAAAAACATCTGAACGATAACAGCTAGTCCCATATAGCAATCCTTTACGATAATATTCCAATCTTTCTTTTGGAATACGAGAACCATCATGGAAATAAGTTGTATTTGCTTCAGAAACAATTTTAAACATATTTTTTAAACCTTCTTTGTTCAAAGCAAGTGCTGTCATATGATATGGGAAAACGATTTTATAAGCATCGTCTTTTTGTAATTTATTTAAATCAAGTAAATTATAATTTCCACTTTGCATAATAGAATGTAACATCGTTGTAAATACAGCACCTAAAACTTCAGCATCATAATCAGCTCTATGTGCTACATCATCGTCATAATTTACACGATAAACACGACATACATTTCCTAAACGATAAGATTTCATTGGTTTCATAATAGCTCTTGCTAATGCCAAAGAATCAATAACCGGATTAGTTATAGGTTTTTGATTTAACCTCTTTAAACTTTCATTTAAAAAACCAATGTCAAATTTAGCATTGTGAGCCACTAAAATAGCATCACCAAAGAATTCTAATATTTGTGGTAAAAACTCTTTAATTGTTGGTGCATCAGCAACCATTTCATTTGTAATATTTGTAAGTTGAGAAACACGTGTTCCAATCTTTTTACCAGGATTTACAAAACTTTGTAAGCGATCAATCACTTCACCATTTTTAATTTTAACTGCACCAAATTCTGTAATCCCATCATGGATAACAGAAAAACCAGTTGTTTCCAAGTCAAATGATACATATGTGGCATCTTCAATAGACATATCTTTTTCATTAAAAACAATATTAAAATAAGGTTCTATCATATTTAATTCAACACCATAGATCATCTTAATGCCCGCTTTTAAACTAGCTGCTTGAGCTTCAGGAAATGATTGAACGTTTCCATGATCAGTAACTGCAATTGCTTTGTGTCCCCATTTGGCCACTTGATTAATATAATCCGAAACATTGCCTATTCCATCCATTGCTGACATCTTAGAATGTGTATGAAGTTCAACTCTTTTAACTTCCGCAGTGTCTTGCCTTCTTGCTGGTTCTTTAATAACTTCTATTTGGCGAGCCATCATAACAGTTTCTCTCGCATAATTATCTAAACGAATTTCTCCTGTTGCTTTGATCCACACTTTACCTTTATCTAGTACTTTAATATCCTCTAAAGTATTCGTTGTATTGTTTTCAAAGCGTTTTACCATAATTGAATCCGTATAGTCAGTGATCCATAATGTTTGAATATGTTTTCCTGCACGTGTTTTGATTAATTCAGTTTTAAAGACATACCCTTGAATCGTACAATTATTTTCCATCGTTTGACTGTTAATTTCAGATAACTTTAAAAAAGTTGCATCACCCTTTGGTTTTCGATAATTATTTTTATAATCTACAGTTGATTTTACTGGTTCCGATTTTTTTATTTCGGACATATCTATTTTCATTGGTTCATAGCTGTCCATTTCTTGTAATAAATTATTTAATTCATCATTATCTTGTTTAACATAAAAACTAAAATCTTTCTCTATTCCAATTTCCACAAAATACTTTTTAATTATTGATTTTAATTGTTGGAATTGTTCCAATTGTATTTCATTTAACAAACCAATCGATATAGTTTGTTTAATTTCAATATCTTCGATTTTCAACGAAGAAAATAATGGTGAAATTTGTTTTAGTTTTTCAATAATATACCCTAAATAAAGTGAAACATCTTTTGACTCAAAATTAAAATCATCATAACAAATTACAAATTCAGCCGGGTAAGGAAAATCAAGACCATGATCAAGTAAGAGTTGATACTCTGTAAATGGAATCAAATCCTTACTCAATATATAAAATGTATAATGGTTATCATGATGTACAATAACTTTTTTCAATGAAGCATGTAATAAAACATTAACATCTTCGATTATATTCAATTGTTTTAATAGTATTATTAATTTGTTCATATTACACCTCAAAAATCTTACCTATTATAACACAAAAAAAGGCTTAAGCCCTTTTTTTAGAAAAATTTTCCAATATCATTTATAGTTACAAAAATCATTAGGCCAAAAGCAAGAATTAGTCCTGCCATTTGTAAAGCATATTTCATTTTTGTTGGAATTTCTCGACGAATAATTTTTTCAACTAATGCAAATAATACTTGACTACCATCTAGTCCTGGAATAGGAAGTAAATTAAACATTCCAATATTTGTTGATAGTAAAGCAGTCAATGACAACAATGTACTAATTGAACCAGATTGTGTAACTTGTGCAGTCACTGTATAAATTCCTACTGGGCCAGAAAGTTGTGAAACAGTATGTGTTAAATCTGTAATAAGTTTTCCTAATGTTGTAAAAATCAATAATGCATATTCTATAAATTGATTAATTCCTTGTCTTATAGCCTCAATAAAAGTCAATTTTTTAGTAGCCGCTGTTATTCCAATGACATAAGACTTGGATTCACTATTGTACTTTCCTTCAACTGTTTTTTCAATATTTTGATTCCCTCTTTTAAGGGAAATTTGCATTGTAACTGTATCTGTATCTAATTGCAAATTTTCATTAGATAAGACAGATTGAATATCTGAAAATGACGCAATGATATGTTCTTCACCATTAATTGTGATTTTATTAATGGTGTCTCCAGCTTGAACTCCAGCATTATAAGCACCATTGTTTTTAACAACACTTCCAATTTCAGAAGTATTTGTTTGTACTTCAACAAACGAATAAATACCTATTAATAAAACAAGGGCAAGTACAAAATTCATAAAAACACCAGCTAACATAATAATGCATTTTTTCCATGTTTTAATTCCTTTTAGAGTTCTTTCATAAGGAACATCTTTCATTAATTCGCTGTCTTCTTGATCAGCTTCACCTGCCATTGCAACATAACCACCAATAGGAAGTGCACGAATTTGATAATCTGTTTCTCCTTTTTTCTTAGAAAAAAGTTTAGGACCCATTCCAATAGAAAATTCAGCACAATAAACACCAAATAATTTAGCAGTTAGAAAATGTCCTAATTCATGGATTAATACAATAGCTCCTAGTATTACAAAAAAGACAAGAATATTTATAATCGTCTGCATGTTTCATTTATCTCCTTTAAAACAAAATCTCTCGCCCATTGATCAATATCTAATAATTGATCAATAGTTGGATCTTTAACCAACTCATGAGCATTCATAGCTTTTTCAACTAATTCCTCTATTTGTAAAAATTCAATTTTTCCTTCTCTAAACAAAAGATTAGCCATTTCATTTGCACCATTTAAAACACATGGTAAGCTTCCACCTGTTTTTCCAGCACGATATGCTAAAGAAAGCGCATGAAATCTATTGAAATCTGGCTTTTTAAAAGTAAGCGAACCAAGTTGTGTTAAATCTAAAGATTTACCATTAACTAATTTTTTTCTTTGTGGATAAGTTAACGCATACTGAATAGCCAAACGCATATCAGGTGTTCCCATTTGCCCAATGACAGAAGTATCTTCAAACTCTACAGCAGAATGTAAAATACTTTCTGGATGAATCAAGACTTCAATTTGATCATAATCTACATCAAACAACCATTTTGCTTCCATGACCTCTAATCCCTTATTAAATAAAGTAGCACTATCAATCGTAATTTTAGCCCCCATTGACCAGTTAGGATGATTCAACGCTTCTTTAACAGAAACACCTACAAGTTCTTCTCTTGTTTTATCTCTAAAACTTCCACCACTTGCTGTTAATAAAATACGTTTGATTTTATTCATCTCATTTCCTTGAAGCGATTGGAAAATTGCTGAATGTTCACTATCTACTGGTAATAATTTTACACCATGTTCTTTAACTAATTTTGTAATAATATGTCCTGCAACCACAAGTGTTTCTTTATTAGCTAAAGCAATATCTTTTTTAGATTCAATAGCATGAATTGTTGGTAACAAACCTGCAAAACCTACAATTGCATTTAATACAATATCAACTTGATCAATTGTTGCAATTTCATCTAAACCAGCACTACCAAAAACAAAACGAATATGTGGATATTTTTCTTGAAGATAGTTACAATCCTTTTCATCGATAACACAAACAACTTGTGGATTGATTTTTTGAATTGTTGTTTCAAGTAATACAATATTTTTGCCCGCAGACATTGCAACAACATTAAATTCATCTTGATGATGCAAGCAAACATCAACAGTTTGTTGACCAATAGAACCTGTAACACCTAAAATCGTAATATTTTTCATTATCTATAACCCCACAATCATTAAAAAGAAACTAAAAATCAATACATTAAAAGTTAAACTATCAATACGATCTAAAATTCCGCCATGTCCTGGTAATAATTTTGAATAATCTTTAACTTCAAAATATCTTTTAATGGCACTAAAAATCAAATCTCCTATTTGACTTGTCGTTGTCATTACGATAATTGCTGGTACAATAATCCAATGATGTGCCAATATTCCTGTAAAATATGCAAAAACCAATCCTAAAACACTTCCTAGAACAATTCCACCAATTGACCCTTCAATTGTTTTTTTAGGAGATAATCTTGGAATCAACTTATGTTTACCAAAAGCCATACCAGCAAAATAAGCTCCTGTATCACTACCAAAAGTTGCAATTGCTAATAACAATAAATATTCCCAACCATAGTCAACTCTTAAAACAAGTAACGCATGTAATCCAGAACAAACAAGAACACCCATCGTAAAAACATAAGCACTTCTTTCAATATTACATTTATCATCAAAAATCATACATGCTAAAATAACCGCTAAATAAACCAAAATAGAATAGCTAGAAATAAGTAATTGATTTCTGTTAAATAAAAATCCTGTAACAAAAAACAAACCAACAATGATATACATATACATTCCAATGCGTGGTCTAGAACAAATATGTAACATTTCATAAACACTAAGAGCCATTGCAACCCCTATAACAATTTTATAAAAAATACCCCCAAAAATGACTGCTGGAACTACAATTGCAATCAAGCACAGTGCAGTAATAATTCTTTCTTTCACTATTTTAAACCTCCATATCTACGCTCCCTATTTTGATAAAGCCAAATTGCTTTATGTAATTCTTTTTCATCAAAATCTGGCCAACAAACAGGAGTAAAAATAAACTCTGCATAAGCAAGTTGCCATAACATAAAATTAGATAATCTTTGTTCTCCACTTGTTCTTACCATTAAATCAACATCAGGTAAATTCGCAGACATTAATGTTGAACCAAAATAATTTTCATCAATATCCTCAATATCAAGTTTCCCATCTTTTACATCTTGTGCTATTTTTTTAGTTGAACAAACGATTTCATCTCTACTACCATAAATAAAAGCAAAGCAAAGTTTTAGTCCAGTATTATCCTTTGTTCTTTCTATAGCAGTATTGATAATATCTCTTGTTGCCTTTGGAGCTTTTTCTAAATGCCCAATCATACAAATTTGAACATTATTTTCAATTAATTCTTTTAAATAAAGTTCAAAAAATTTTTTGGGTAATTTAAATATAAATTGTACTTCTTCTTCAGGACGAGAAAAATTTTCTGTAGAAAAAGCATAAACTGTCATTGCTTTAACACCAAGTCTATTAGCCTCTAAAGCAATCTTACGAATTGTCTTTGTACCTTCGTTATGGCCATAAGTTCTTGGCATCATTCTTTTTTTAGCCCAGCGTCCATTGCCATCCATAATAAAAGCAATATGTGCTGGGATATTATTCATGTCTAATTCATAGTTTTCAATTTGATCATTCATAGAATAATCCTCCTTAAAGTCATGATTGATTATAACATAAAACCTTAAAATAAAAAAGCGCCTAATAAGACGCTTCAATAATTATACAGTCATAATATCTTTTTCTTTTACTTTACCAATTTCATCAACTTCTTTGACAAATTTATCAGTTAATTTTTGAACACGATTTTGACCGTCTTTAATTTCATCTTCACTACCATCGCATTTTTTAATTTCATCATTAGCATCACGACGAATATTTCTTATAGCAACTTTAGCATGTTCAGCGAATTTCCAAACATTTTTTGCATATTCTTTACGTCTTTCTTCTGTTAATGCTGGTACAGTAATACGAATAATTTCTCCATCATTTTGAGGAGTTAAACCTAAATCAGCTTCATAAATTCCATGTTCGATATCTTTTAAAGCAGATTTATCATAAGGTTTAATTACTAATTGTCTACCTTCTACAACAGAAACACCAGCCATTTGATTAATTGGTGTTGGTGATCCGTAATAGTTGACCATTACACGGTCTAACATTGCAGGAGTAGCTCTTCCAGTTCTAACTGTTGCTAAATCTCTTTGGTAAGCTTCGATTGCTTTTTGCATTCTATCACTTGCATCATCTAAGATCATATTTATCATATTATTTTCCTCCAGAGATAGTTGTTCCTATTTTTTGTCCATCACAAGCTTTGGCAATATTACCATCTTCTTGCATATTAAATACACATAAATCAATATCGTTATCTTTACATAATGTAATAGCTGTTTGATCCATTACTTTTAAATCTTTTGCTAAAACATCACTATATGAAATTTCATCAAATTTTACTGCAGATTCATCTAACTTAGGATCAGCAGAATAAACACCATCGACCCCATTTTTAGCCATTAAAATAACATCAGCATTGATTTCAGCGGCTCTTAATGCAGCTGTTGTATCAGTTGTAAAATATGGACTTCCAGTTCCAGCACCAAAAATAACGATTCTACCTTTTTCTAAATGTCTAACAGCACGTCTTCTAATGTATGGTTCTGCAATTTGTCTCATTTCAATTGCTGAAAGTAAACGTGTTTGAACTCCTAGTTGCTCTAAAGCATTTTGAACAGCTAAACCATTCATTACTGTTGCTAACATTCCCATATAATCAGCAGAAGAACGTTCCATACCCATTTGTGCACCAGTAACACCACGCCAAATATTACCACCACCACAAACGATGGCAATTTCAACACCTAAATCTTTAGCTTCTTTGATTTGTCTTGCAATATCGGTTACAGTATTAGCGTTTATACCAAAATGATCGTCACCAGCTAATGCTTCACCACTTAATTTTAATAAAACTCTTTTATATTTCATAAAATGTTCTCCTTTTTTAAAAAAAGGACACACTTGTAGTGTCCTTAAAAATTATTGTTTCATTTGTGCAGCTACTTCTTCAGCAAAGTTTTCTTCTTTCTTTTCGATACCTTCACCAACTTGGAAACGAGCCATTTCTAACACTTTAGCTTTTCCTAAGTATTTAGCAACTGATTCTTTTGGTGTTTTAATGAATTCTTGATCTAATAAACACCATTCAGAGAATACTTTATTTAATTTTCCACGTTTGATACCTTCTAATACTTTTTCAGGTTTGTTAGCTAATTTAGGATCATTAGCCATGATTTCTGTTTGAACTGCATCTTCTCTATCTTTTTCAACTTGTGGAATTTCATCTTGTGAGATATATTTTGGATTGATAGCAGCAACATGCATAGCAATGTCTCTTGCTTTTTCTTCATCACCGTCAGCTAATTTAACGATTGATACCATTTTTCCACCCATATGTGAATAAGCACCAAATACTTCATCATCATTTTTAGTGAAAGTTTTAATTCTTCTTAAAGATAATTTTTCACCAATTTTTCCAGATGCTTCTGCAATTGTAGTTTCAATAGTTTTTCCATCAACTTCAATTGCTTTTGCAGCTTCTAAATCAGCAGGGTTATTTACAGCAACTGCTTCACATACATTATTTACTAATGCAACGAATTCAGCATTTTTTGCTACGAAGTCAGTTTCAGAGTTAACTTCAACCATAGCAGCTACATTTCCGTTAATAGCGAAAGCAGATAACCCTTCAGCAGCGATTCTATCAGCTTTTTTAGCAGATTTTGCGATTCCTTTTTCTCTTAACCAGTCGAATGATGCTTCGATGTCACCATCACATGCTTCTAATGCTTTTTTACAATCCATCATTCCAGCACCAGTTTTTTCACGTAATTCTTTTACTAATTTTGCACTAATTGCCATTTTCTTTTCCTCCATGAATTTTATTTTATTAAAAAGGGAAAGCTTTGCTTTCCCATCACAACATATTTATGATTTCCAGCCTTGAGATTATTCTTGAGTTGGTCTAGATTCTCTTCTTTGAGCTGGTCTACCAGCTTTATTTCTTGGCCCTCTTCTGTTGTTGTTTTCTACAGAAGATACAGCATCATTCATAGTAACTTCTTTTTCATCTTCATCTTTAACATAAGCAACAGTTAATGGTTCACTTTTAGCTTCACAAATTGCATCTGCCATAGCAGCAACAATTAATTTAACAGCTCTAATAGCATCATCATTTGCTGGGATTACATAATCAACTTCATCAGGATCACAGTTAGTATCAACAATACCAAATACAGGGATTCCTAAGATTCTTGCTTCTGCAACAGCGTTGTGTTCAGCTTTAGGATCTACAACGAATAAAGCACTTGGTAATCTTCTCATTTCTTTAATACCACCTAAGTTCTTTTCTAACTTAGCAGCTTCTTTTTTTAGTAAGATAACTTCTTTTTTAGGTAATAAATCGAAAGTACCATCTTTTTCCATTTTTTCTAATTCAACTAATCTTCTAATTCTTTTTTGGATTGTTTTGAAGTTAGTTAAAGTTCCACCTAACCAACGTGAGTTAACATAGAAACTTCCAGAACGGATTGCTTCTTCTTTAACAGCTTCTTGAGCTTGTTTTTTAGTTCCTACAAATAAAACTTTTCCACCTTTTTCGGCAATTTCATTCATTGCTTTATAAGCTTCATCGATTTTTTTAGATGATTTTTGTAAATCAATAATGTAAATTCCATTTCTTGATGTAAAAATGTATGGAGCCATTTTAGGATTCCATCTTTTTGTTTGATGTCCGAAATGAACACCTACTTCTAATAATTTTTTCATTGAAATTACTGACATGTGTAATTTCCTCCTTTTCGTTTTTTTCCTCCATTATTTCAAACATTTACCACCATTAGGCACTAGATAAATGAATTCATAATGTGTGTATTTTTTAATACCTGAAACATAATAGCATAAGATTTAAAACAAAACAACCCTTTTTTATGCTTTATTTCGAGGATGTGCTTTTAAATAAACATTTTTCAAATGTTCTTTTGTAACATGGGTATAAATTTGTGTTGTCGAAAGGTTTTCATGACCCAATAATTCCTGTACAGTTCTTATATCTGCTCCCGCATTCAATAAATGTGTGGCAAAGGAATGTCTGAAAGTATGTGGATGTATTTTCTTGGTTGCATCATATTCTCTTCCAATACGCTTTACAATATCCTGTATTCCTCTATTGGTCATTTGTTCTCCTCTTTTGTTAACAAAAACATATGGATGATCTTCTGAATTTACAAGTTTTCCCCTTACTTCTTCTATATATTTTAATAACCATTCACTAGCAAATTCATGGAAAGGAACATAACGGTCTTTGTTCCCTTTACCATGAATCAATAAAACTCGATTGTGAAAATCTATACAATCCAAGGTTAAATTTACTACTTCAGAACATCTTAACCCAGAAGCATACATGATTTCTAGCATCGCTTTATTACGAATTCCTAAATCATCTTGTGTATCAATACCATCCAATAAATCCATCATTTCTTCAGGAAACAAAAAATCAGGATTACGCTTTGCGGTTTTAATATTTTCAACAAGAATCATTGGATTATTTTCAGCCAATTCTTCTTTTACTAGATATTTATAAAATGATCTTAAACAACTGATTCGATTATTAATTGAACTCTTTGACAATTTTTTTTCATTTAAATAAGTTAAATATCCTCTTATATTTGTATACTTGACATCGTTAAAGTGAGAAATACTTTCACTTTTTAAAAAACCAATAAATTCATTTAAACTTCGTTGATAAGATTCAACTGTATTGATTGAGTAATGTTTTTGAAATTGAAGATATTTTATAAATTCTTCTTTATCTTGATTATAACTCATTGATAAATTGATCCATTACTTCTATTGCTCTGTTAGCATAAGCTTCTTTTCTTAGTTTCTTTTTAACGCGTACAGGTAAATCTGGTAGAATTCCAAAATTAGCTTTCATTGGTTGGAAATTACTTTCATCACAATGCGTAATATAATATGCAAGTGCCCCCATGATTGTTTCTTGTGGAAAAATAACAGGTTCTTGTTTATTTAAATAACGAACCATGTTCATTCCGGCAACGATTCCACTTTGAGCTGATTCAACATATCCTTCAACTCCTGTCATTTGTCCAGCAAAATAAATTCCAGAATGATTTTTTAAACTGTAATCTTGATTTAAAAATTTTGGAGAACAAATAAACGAATTTCGATGCATGACACCGTATCTTACAAATGTTGCATTTTCTAATCCCGGAATTAAATGAATAATTCTTCTTTGTTCAGGCCAAGTAAGATGTGTTTGAAAACCAACAATATTATATAAACTAGCTTGTACGTTATCTTGTCTTAACTGTACGACTGCATATGGTTTTGTACCATCAGGTTTTGTTAACCCAACCGGTTTCATAGGCCCAAACAATAAAGTTTGTTTTCCTCTTCTTGCCATTTCTTCAAAAGGCATACATCCTTCAAAAAATTTTTCTTCAAAATCTTTTGGTTTAACAACCTCTGCTTTCATTAATTCATCATAAAATACATTAAATTGCTCCTCATTCATTGGACAATTTATATATTCATTTTCTCCTTTGTCATATCTTGATTTATAATAAGCAATATTAAAATCAATACTATCTTTTTCAACAATTGGAGCCGCCGCATCAAAAAAATAAAAATATTCTTCTCCTAATAATTCTTTGATTTTCGTAGACAAAGCATCACTTGTTAAAGGTCCACTTGCAATAATTGTTGGTGCTTGGGGAATTTCTGTAACTTCTTCATGAATCACTTCGATATTTGGATGATTTGTTATAAACTCAGTAACATCCGCAGAAAACTTTTCACGATCCACTGCAAGTGCTCCACCAGCAGGAACACTATTTTTTCTAGCAAATCGAATAATAACACTATCTAGTTTTTCCATTTCATTTTTTAATACACCTACGGCATTATTGAAATTATCTCCTCTTAACGAATTAGAACAAACAAGTTCAGCAAATGATGATGTATGATGTGCCGGTGTCATTTTAACAGGTCTCATTTCATATAACTTTACTTTAATATTATTTTTTGCTAATTGATAAGCCGCCTCAACTCCAGCAAGACCAGCTCCAATTACATTGACTATTTTTTCACTTTCCATATTTTCTCCTTTTTAAAAAAGTAGAACAAATGTTCTACTTAATAATTGTTTTACATTTTGGATAATTTGAACAAGCTTTAAATTCTCCCCAACGTCCCTTTTTAATAACCACTGGAGAACCACAGTTAGGACAAACTTCATCTGTCATAACAGGTTCTGCTTTCTTTTTAGAATTCTTAATATATTTACATTGTGGGTAATTTGAACATGCTTCAAATTTACCATATCTTCCGGTTTTAAAAACCATTGGGCTTCCACACTTAGGACAGTTTTCTCCTGTAAATTCAGGTTCAACTTTTTCCTTTTTGATATATTTACATTCAGGATAATTTTCACAAGCTATAAATTTACCATAACGCCCATGTCTTTCAACAAGATCATGTCCACATTCAGGACATTTCTCTCCTGTTTTTTTAGGTGAAATGACTTCCATTTTTTCATTTGCTTCATCCAATAAAGGTTGGAATTTTTTAATAAATGTATCTATAGCATCAAAATAATCATCTTGTCCTTCTGCAATATCATCTAGTTCTTTTTCCATTTGTGCAGTATATTCGACATTAATAATATCATTAAAAAATTGTGTTAGTCGATCACTTGTTAAAATTCCACTTTCAGTAGGTTTAAATGTTTTATCAACAAGTTCCACATACCCTCTAGTTTGAATCGTATCAATAATCATCGCATAAGTACTTGGTCTACCAATTCCAAGTTCTTCCATTTCTTTAATTAGTTTTGCTTCACTATAACGAGCAGGTGGTTTTGTAAAATGTTGTGTTTTTTCAATATTTTGACTTTCTAAAATTTCTTGTTCAGTTAATTCAGGTAAAATTTCATCTTTTTGTTTTTCATATGGGCTATATAAACGTAAATAACCATCAAATTTTAATACTGAACCACTTGCGTTAAAATAATAGTTATTATTTTCTAATACTACACTTGTTGCATCAAAACGAGATGGTGCCATTAATGACGCCAATGCTCTGGCATAAATTAAAGAATACAATTTAAATTCATCCGCACTTAAATATTCTTTAACAGACTCAGGTGTACGCATTGCACTTGTTGGACGAATTCCTTCGTGAGCATCTTGTACATTTTCTTTCTTTTTGCTTACTTTTACTTTTCCAACATAATTTTGACCATATTTTTCTTTAATATATTCTGTAGCACTTTCTACAAATAAATCTGACAATCTTGTCGAATCTGTACGCATATAAGTAATAAGCCCTACTGTTTCATCTTCTAAAGCAATTCCTTCATATAGCTTTTGAGCAATCATCATTGTCTTTCTTGCTTTAAAGCCTAATTTAGAAGACGCTTCTTGTTGTAATGTTGAAGTAATAAATGGTGGTTTTGATTCTCTTTTCTTACTTGATTTTTTTACACTATCAATAACAAATTCTTTAGAAAGTGCATTAAAGATTTCCAAAGCTTCTTGTTCATTTGAAATTTTTAACTTCTTTGTTCCTTTTTTATTAAGTTCACCTGTAAATTCAATTTCATCTTTTTCAAATTGTGCTTTGATTTTCCAGTATTCTTCTGGAACAAAGGCTTCGATTTCACGTTCTTTTTCAACAATTAATCTTAAAGCAACCGATTGAACTCGACCAGCTGATTTAGATTTAATTTTTCTTTGTAATAATTTAGATAATTTAAATCCAATAATTCTATCCAATACTCTTCTTGTTTCTTGAGATTTTACAAGATTTTGATCAATTTTACGAGGATGATTCAATGCATCAACAACTGCATCTTTTGTTACCTCATTAAAAACAATACGATTATCATCATCCATATCTAAACCTAAAACATCTGCTAAATGCCATGAAATTGCTTCCCCTTCACGGTCAGGGTCGGTAGCAAGATAAACTGTTTTTGCCTCTTTAACAGCTGCTTTCAATTCCTTAACGACATCTTTTTTATCCTTAGAAATAACATATTTTGGCTTATAATGATCTTCTTGATCAATCCCTAGCCCTTCTTTACCAGATGTTGATAAATCTCTAATATGCCCTTTAGAAGAAGTCACATGATATTCCTTCCCTAAATAATTTTCTATTGTTTTTGATTTAGAAGGAGATTCCACAATGACTAATTTATCATACATAATATAACCCCCTTATCGCAAAAACTATTATTATTGTTTTTTTTCACTTTGTCAACTCCATTTCATTAATCTTCAATAATATCATTTACAGTCAATACTAACTTGGCCCCTTGTTGAATCAATAAATTACACCCCATTGGATCCCCAATTCTTGATGGAATACAATAGATATCTTTTCCTTGATCTAATGCATATCCTACAGTAATCATTGTTCCTGAACGTTTTTCAGCTTCTGTAACAACTACAGATTCACTTAAGCCAGCAATTAACCGATTCCTACTTGGAAAATCCTTAGCCTGTGGTACATAATCACCAGGTTTTTCACTAATAATAAGATGATTACTTTTTAATTGAGCATATAAATCTTGATTTCTTTTTGGATAACAATAATTAATTCCACTTCCCAATACTGCAACTGTTTTCCCTTTGTTTTTTAATGCACTTCTATGAGCGAGAGTATCAATTCCTAATGCCATACCACTTACAATCGTATATTCATTTTTTACTAAATCACATACAATTTTATCCGTAATATTTGATCCATATTCACTAGGAACACGTTTACCAATAACACCTATGCATTTACCATTTAAAATATTCAAATTTCCATGATAAAACAATACAAATGGTGGACAAGATATTTCTTTTAAAGCATCTGGATAATCACTTGAAATAATCGTTGTATATTTTGAATTTACTTTGGCAACTGCTTCCCTCCTTTCTTCTTGAGAAACTTTTTCTTTTGCTTGCAATGCTTTTAAAATACTTTGAAAATCACCTTGATACTTCAAAGCAAAAAATAGTAAGATTTCTTCCATATTTATCACCTCACTATTTATATAGACATTTAATTTTGTTTTTTCTTCTTTTTTTTATAAAAAAAGAACTAAATATCTAAATTTAAAGATATTTGTTCTTTCATTACTTCTTGTACTGGTTTAAAAGATTTCCTATGAATAGGGCATGGACCATATTTACTAAGTGCCTCTTTATGTGCCTTGGTTACATAGCCCTTATGTTTTTCAAAACCATATTGTGGATATTTTTTTGCATAATCTATCATCAAATGATCCCTTGTTACCTTAGCTAATATACTTGCTGCTGCAATAGACATAGAAAGGGTATCTCCTTTAATAATAGATAAATGTTCAATATCATGTAAAGGCATCGCATCTGTTAAAGCAAACATTTTTTCTTTCTTTAAAATTTGACAACATTTTTCCATTCCTTTTTGACTTGCGCTATATACATTTAATTGATCAACATCTTCAACAGAAATAACTTCAATGTGATAGGCTAATGCATTTTCTATAATTATTTGATACATCGCCTCTCTTTTTTTTGCTGTTAATTGTTTTGAATCAAAAATACGTTCATCATAAAATCCTTTAGGAAAAATGACTCCTGCAACAACTAATTCGCCAGCCATTGGTCCTCTTCCAGCTTCATCAAGACCAATAATATAATCATAACCTAAATCATAATATCTATTTTCATATTCTAATAAATTACCCATTTGGAAGCTCCCATGTTATTTTTGTAATAACACCATCAAATAAATCAGTAAAAAACATATCCATGACACGCTCATAATCAGTAATCCCTCTTACTGGTTTTATTTTTTTATTAAATGCGATATCATCATAACATTTTTCAACCCAATCACTTTGTAAATCAACAGCTATTTGATAACGATTTTCTAAAGTTCCAGGGTAATTTTTAACTAAATATTCAACTGCATAAATAAATAAATCTTCCCTTGGTAATATTTGCTGTTTAATAGAGCCAATAAGAGCAATATTTCTAGCAATATCCTCACTTTCGAATTTAGGCCATAAAACACCCGGTGTATCAAATAATTCAAAATCTTTATCTACCTTAATAATTTGTTGAGCTTTCGTTACACCTGGTTTATTCCCCGTAACAGTTGCTTTTCTTTTTGCTAAGCGATTGATGAAAGTAGATTTTCCAACATTAGGAATACCTAAAACCATTGCTCGCATTGCACGAGGTTTTAATCCCTTCTTTGCTTCTCGTGCCATTTTATCTTTCAAAATTTCTTTGCAAACTTGTATGATCTTTTTATATTCATTAAATTGCTTAAGATTAACACTTATAGCATAATAACCTTTACTTTTGTAAAAATCTATCCATTTTTGTGTTAGTTTATCATCTGCTAAATCTTCTTTTGTCATTACAATTAATCTTGGCTTATTATTAACAACACTATTAAATAATGGATTTTTACTTGAATATGGAGCTCTAGCATCCACCAATTCAACAACAATATCTATTAATTTTATTTTATCAGCGATTTCTCTTTTTGCCTTAGCCATATGGCCAGGAAACCATTGTATTTGTGCCATATTAGTTCATTCCTTTCATATGATTAAAAGGAAATAGTATAATTCCTTTTTTTGATAAAACATCTTCAATTTTAAAACATCCTAATTCTCTTGAATCAAGTGAATTTACTCTATTATCACCTAAAACGAAAATTTCATTTTCACCAACTGAAATTTCAAAATCATCAGTAAAATAAGAAATATTATATCGACTCTTTACATCTTTTATATGTGATTTATTAAGATAATTTTCTTTAATATACTTTCCATTAACATACAAACAATCATTTTTGTAAACAATTTTTTCTCCAGGTAACCCTATAACTCTTTTAATAATTACATTGTCTAATTGTTTACAGTCTATTGTGACAATATCAAATCTTTTAATTTGTTTTGAATTCAAATCAAGCCGAGACATAAAGGCAAGATCTCCGTCATGTAATGTTGGATACATTGAAGAACCATCAACTTTAACCGGCATAATTATGCCTTTAAAAACAAAAACAATTGCTAAACAAACAACAATAAATTCTAATATTGCCATCATTGTTTTTTTACTATATTTCATAGACATCACCTATCTTTATCTTATAGACGTGTTCTATTATACAACAATTAATGGTAGAAAAAAAGAAATGGTTACCCATTTCTTATTTTCTAATTTCTTTGATTCTAGCAGCTTTACCAGATAAACCACGTAAGTAATTTAATTTAGCTCTACGTACTTTACCAACTTTAGCAACTTCGATTCTATCGATGATTGGTGAATGAACTGGGAAAGTTCTTTCTACACCAACTTGGTAAGAAATTTTTCTAACTGTGAAAGTTTCAGCAATTCCTTTACCTTGTCTTGCGATACAAACCCCTTCAAATAATTGGATACGGTATTTATTACCTTCTTTAATTTTTACATAAACTTTTAAAGTGTCTCCAGCTTTGAAAACAGGGATATCAGATTTTAATTGTTTTTTAGTAATTTGTTCTACTAATGTTAAATTCATCTTTCTTCTCCTTTTCATTTATAGTCTTGTATGTTCATTCGATTAACCAGCGGAACATATGCAGTCACATTGACCTATGCTATTATAACATCGTTCGAAAAAATATCAACTCTTTTTTTTAATTTTTGTCAACATATTTGCCGATTCTTCATCAAATTCATAATTTTCTAATAAATCTGGTCTCTTTAAATAGGTTTTCTTTAGAGATTGGTATTTTCTCCATTTACGAATATTTTCATGATGACCAGAGACCAATACGTCAGGCACTCTATTTCCATCATATTCTATTGGTCTTGTATATTGTGGGTATTCTAATAATCCATCTGCAAATGAATCATCTTCATGGCTTTCTTGACGAATAGCTCCTTCAAGTAATCTTATTACCGCATCACAAGTAACCATACTTCCTAGTTCACCACCAGTTAGTACATAATCACCAATAGACAATTCTAAATCAACATAATCACGAATTCTTTCATCAAATCCTTCATAATGCCCACAAATAATAATAAGATGCTTTTCTAATGAAAGCTTTTGTGCTACTTGATGCTTTAAAGTAATCCCTTGAGGAGACATTAAAATAACAAGTGAATCATCCGTTGTTAATGTTTTTAAGCAATCAATGATTGGTTGACACATCAACACCATTCCCTGTCCTCCTCCATAAGGATAATCATCTACATGTTTATGCTTATCTTGAGTGAATTCTCTAAAATTATGAATCTTAATATCAACAACTTCTTTATCTATAGCTCTTTTGATAATTGAGGTATTTAAAAAGCCTTCAAACATTTCTGGAAATAGTGATAAAATATCAATCTTCATCATACATTCCCTTAATCAAATGAACAAATATTTTTTTATTTTCAATATCTTCATTTTCAATAAATGCATCAACATATGGAATAGCAATCTTTTTATTTGCTGTTTGTACAGTTAAAACATCATGTGCACCATTAAAATAAACAGATTCTACTTTTCCAATTTCTTGATCATTATTAATGATCTGACAACCAATTAAATCATCGTAAAAATATTCATCATCATCTAATTCAACATCTTCTTTTAAACCATAAACATTATAACCAACATATTTTTCTACTAGATTAATATCTTGTAATCCCTCAAAACTGATTAAATAATTTCCTTTATGAACTCTTACAGTTTTGATGATAAAAGGGTCTACAATTTCATTTAAGTAAAGCTTATGTCCCACAACAAATCTTTGATCATTGAAATCACTAAAAGAACGTATTTTAAGTTCTCCTTTAAGTGCATGCGTTCCAACAATTTTTCCAATTTTTAATTTTTCCATATAACCTCCAAAAAAAATAGATGTGTAAAACACATCTATTCATATGATTCGAATTTAATATCTAATTTTTTATCAGAAAGACGTCCTGCAACAGACATTAATTGACGAATAGAATTAGCCATAACACCTTTACGACCGATTAATTTTGCAATGTCATTTTTTGCTGAATAAACATGTAAAACAACAACATTCTCATCTAAAGAAGGCATTTGTCTTACTTCTAAATGTTCTTTATCCTCAACTAATTCAATCGCTATATCTTTTAGTGTTTTTACATAATCCATAATTATTTACCTTGTTTTGAATCAGCAAATTTTTTCATGATACCTTGTTTAGATAATAAGTTTCTAACTGTATCAGATGGTTGAGCACCATTGTTTAACCATTTTAAGATTTCTTCTTCTTTTAAGTTAACTTGAGCTGGATTAGTACATGGATTATATGTACCTAATAATTCAATAAATCTACCATCTCTTGGTGATCTTGAATCAGCTGCTACGATTCTATAGAAAGGTCTTTTTTTAGCACCCATTCTTGTCATTCTTAATTTTACTGCCATTTATATTTCCTCCTTGTTTTCTTATTGCTTGTATAATTTAACATAGATAGAAACAGGTGTCAAGCATTTTTGCTTGACACCTTTCATTATTTTTTCTTTTTCTTTTTATGACGTACTTTTTTACGATTTGGACCACCTACAAAGTGACCTCCTCCCATTTTTGGAAGTCCTGTTGCCATATCCATATTTGACATTTGTTTCATCATTTGTTTAGATTGTTCAAATTGTTTTAATAATCTATTAATAGCTGCTAAATCTTTACCGCATCCTTTAGCAATACGTTGTTTTCTAGATAATGTAATAATACTTGGATCACGACGTTCTTCTAAAGTCATAGAATAAATAATAGACTCTGTTTCTTTCATTCTCTTATCTGTTGTTTCATCGTTTAAATTAGGCATAGATGGCATACCAGGAATCATTTTCAAAATTCCTGAAAGTGGACCTAACTTCTTTAATTGATGCATTTGATCAAGCATATCATCCAATCCAAAACGTCCAGATTGCATTTTTTTCATAGCTTTCATTGTTTCTTTTTCATCATAGACATCTTGAACTTTTTCAACTAAAGAGACTACATCACCCATTCCTAAGATACGATCTGCCATACGATCTGGGTAGAATAAATCAATAGCATCTAATTTTTCACCTGTACCAATAAATTTAATTGGAACATGCGTAATATGTCTAATAGAAAGTGCTCCCCCACCACGAGAATCACCATCTAATTTAGTAAGCACAGCTCCTGTAATACTTAATTTTTCATTAAATGAAGCAGCTACATTGACAATATCTTGACCTGTCAATGAATCTACAACAAGTAAAATTTCATCAGGTTTTGCAATTTCTTTAACATTTGCTAGTTCTTGCATTAAAGGTTCATCAATGTGCAAACGTCCTGCCGTATCAATAATAATAACATCATTATTATTTAAAGCCGCATAATTCATAGCACCTTTAACAATATTTTCAGCACTTTCAGATGTTCCTTTTTCATAAACAGGCACATCTAATTGCTTTCCTAATGTTACCAATTGATCAACGGCTGCTGGACGATAAATATCTCCTGCAACCAATAATGGTTTTTTAGCATATTTTGTCTTAATTAATTTAGCAATTTTCCCAGAAGTTGTTGTTTTCCCAGAACCTTGTAACCCTACCATCATAATAACTGTTGGTTTTTTACTAAAATCAACTTCTGAAACCTCATCACCTAATAAATGTACTAATTCATCATGTACAATTTTAACTAAAACTTGTCCAGGTTTTAATGAACCTACGACATCTGCACCAATTGCTTTTTCTTTTGTTGATGCAATGAACTCTTTTACAACTTGATAGTTGACATCAGCTTCAAGTAAAGCAAGTCGAATTTCTGTCAACATCTCTTCCATATTACTTTCAGTCAACTGACCTTGTCCAGATACCTTTTTTAAAGTTGACTGCAATCTTTCAGATAACGAATCAAACGCCATATATACCTCCTATAAATCTCTTAACATTTGTAAATGTTCATCAATATTTTTATGTTCTTCTTTTATATCTTTTTCTAAATCATCTATAATTTCAAGTCTTTTTTGATGTTTTTCTAATAAATTTAATTTTTCTTCATAATTTTCTAAATGTAAACAAGCTTTTTTTAAATTGTCAAAAACTGCATTTTTAGAAACATTTTTAATCAAAGATATCTCTGATAAAGACAAATCCTCATGATAATACAAATCTAAATACTCTCTTTGTTTTTCAGTTAATAAATCTTCATATAAATCCATCAAAAGATTTACTCTTTGCTTTTTTTCTAAACTATTTTCCATTATGCTTCCTCAACTAACCCTTTACATAATCCATAAATATATTGTTCTAAGTCAAATTCTTGTAAATCATCAACTTGTTCACCTAAACCAATAAATTTTACAGGAATATTTAATTGATCTTTAATAGATAAAACAATTCCACCTTTAGCAGTACCATCCATTTTTGTAAGAACAATCCCTGTAATATCAGTAATCTTAGAAAATTCAATAGCTTGTGAAACACCATTTTGTCCTGTTGTTGCATCTACAACAAGAAGTGTTTCATGTGGTCCTTCAGGAACAACACGCTTAATAATACGATTCATTTTTTCCAATTCGTTCATTAAATTCACTTTATTTTGTAAACGACCTGCTGTATCACAAATTAAAACATCCGCTCCTGTTTCTTTAGCTTTATTTAAAGCATCAAAAACAACGGCCGAAGGATCTCCTCCTTCTTTTCCTTTAACGATATCCACACCAACTCTTTCTGCCCAAACTGCCAACTGATCAATTGCTCCTGCTCTAAATGTATCACCCGCAGCAACAACGACTTTTTTACCTTCATCATGAACAATACGATGAGCAAGTTTCCCAATCGTTGTTGTTTTTCCAGCACCATTGACACCAACCATTAAAATAACAGTTAACCCTTCTGCTGCGTAATTGATTTTAGTTGACATAACACTTTCATTAGCATAAATAACGAACATTTTATCAACAATAATATCATTAATTTCTCTTGGATCAGTTATATTTCTGATTCTTACTTCTGTTTTAATTTCAGATACAATCTTCATGACCATCGAAACACCAACATCAGCCATAATTAAAATATTTTCTAATTCTTCAAAATACTCATCATTGATTTCTCTAAATCGGGCAGCTAATTCATTAATACGATCTGAAAATGTTTCAGAAGATTTATCTAAACCAACAACATATTTTTCATTTTGCTTAGTTGACTTTCCAACTAATTTTTCTTTTATTTGTGTAAAAAATCCCATCTAAATACCTCCCTTACGATTTTCATTAGAAAAATCTATTGCCTCTTCAAGTTTGACACTTACAAGTTTTGTAACACCTTTTTGTTGCATCGTCGCACCATATAACAAATCACATTCTTCCATCGTTCCCTCACGATGTGTTACTACAATAAATTGTGTTTGTTTAGAAAATTCTCTTAAGAATTTTGCAAATCTTTCAACATTAGCCATATCCAATGCTGCTTCAACTTCATCTAAGATACACATTGGCACAGGTCTTACTTTTAAAATAGCAAATAAACATGAAATTGCAATCAACGCTTTTTCTCCACCAGAAAATAATGTAATATTCGACACAGCTTTTCCTGGTGGTTGTACATCTATATCAATTCCCGTTTCTAAAATATTATCTGGATCAGTATATTTGATTTGTGCTCTTCCCCCACCAAATAATTCTCTAAAAACATTATTAAATTCTTTATTAATCTTTTCAAATGTTGTTGAAAATTTCTCAATCATAATTTGATCCATTTCATCAATTGCCTGTACTATTTTATCCTGAGCTTGTATTAAGTCAAGTCGTTGACTATTCATATTTTCGTAACGCGATGAAACTTCTTTATATTCTTCGATAGCATCAATATTAACATGACCAAGTGCTACTATTTCATTTCTAAGTGTAGCAACCTCTCCTCTAGCAAATTCAATATCTACTTCATCATGATAATTTTCACTTGCATACTCATAAGTCATGGAATATTCATTAGATAATCGACTTAAATAATTATTTAATGATCCTTCATATTTAGTAGATAAAATAGCTTTTTCATTAATTTGTCCTTGAATGTCTTTAAGCATCTTTCTTAAATCTTTCAATTTTGATTCTAATTGCTCATTTTCATTAACATAGGACATTCTTAATTCTCTTTTTGATTTTATTTTTTCTGTTAATTCATCTCGATGCTTGATGGCTTCATTTAATTGTAAAACAAGTTGATTATCAATTTTACCACTTTTAAACTCATCCAATTCAACGCTTTGATGCGATAAACTTTCATATTCACCTTTAGCAACTACAAGTTCTTCCTTTTTTCCTTGAACAACAACTTCTAACTTAGCATATGACATTTGTTTTTGTAGAAGTGTATGTGCCAATTCTTTAGCATCGTTTTCAAGTTTAAGTAATTCATTCTTTTCACGTACAAGTTTTTGTTCTAATTCATCCAATTTTTCTTTAACTTTTTCTAGTTCTCTTTTTTGAAGAATGGATGATTGTTGACGATTAACTGTTCCACCTGTAAGTGAACCTCCAACATTGACAATATTTCCATCCAAAGTAACAACTTTATATCGAGCATATGTTGCCTTTGATATTTCATAAGCATGATCAATATCATCAGCTAAAATAACATTTCCCAATTGATTCAAAATAACATTATCTATATTTTTAGAACTTGAAACAAAATCACTTAATACACCTAAATAACCTTCTAAAGCTGGACATAAAATAGCATGTTCTTCTCTTAAAGAACGTGGTTCCATATCCGCTAAAGGTAAAAAAGTAGCACGTCCTGCCTTATTATCTTTTAAAAACTTAATTGCTAATCTAGCTTGTAAATTATCTTTCGTAACAATAAATTGCAAAGCACTTCCTAAAGCAACAGAAACCGCTAAATCATACTTCGAATCATTTTCTAGTAAATCTCCAAAAACACCAATAATATCCGGATTATCATGAGCAAGTTCCATAATAGCCTTGACACCATGATGATAATTGGATTTATTTTCTACTAAATCCACTAATATTTCTTGTCTATTTTTATTTTTCGTAATTTCTTGATTAAGATTATTAATAGATTGATGTTTATGATTGATTTTGGATGTTAAAACCGTTTGTTCTTGAGATAAATCTTCAAGAGATTTTTCTGTTGTTTTTAATCGTTCAACACGGTCATTATATTCTTCAATCAAATCCGTCAAAATAGCTTTTAAGTTATCTAATTTCTTCTTTATATCACCACTGTTTTGAGACTGTAAAGCATGTTTTCTTTTTTGATCAACCTCTATTTTACTTGTTTCTAGTCTTGAAACTTCAGACATCGATTCTAATAATTGACTTTGTAGAGAGTTTATTTCATTATCTAAAACAAACATTTTCTTTTTTATCTCATCATCAGCACTTTCTTTTAATAAAATTTCTGCATCTAATGAACTGTGTCGTTCATTAAGGTCTTTTAATTGTAAAGATAGCGTATCTAGTTGATGTTTTAATTCCGAAACTTCATGAACAAGTACATTTACTTCGATTGAAGTAAGTTTTTCCTTCAACGTTAAAAATACTTCTGCTTTTTCTTTTTGTTTTTTTAATGGTGCTATTTGTTTTTCTAATTCATAAACAATATCTTTTATACGATTTAAATTATCCGTTGTTCTCTCTAATTTTCTAATAGCCTCAATTTTTCTTTTTTTATATTTAGAAACTCCTGCAGCTTCTTCAAAAATAACTCGTCTTTCTTCAGGACGACTATCAGCAAAATTAGAAATATTTCCTTGAGAAATAATAGAAAGCGAATCTCTTCCAAGTCCCGTATCTAAAAGCAGATCTGTAATATCTTTTAAACGACATTGTTGCCGATTTAAAAGATATTCAGCCTCATTTCCTTGTCGATAAAGACGTCTAGTAATTTCAACTTCATTATAGTCATAATTAAGCATACGATCACTATTATCAAATATTAAAGTAACTTCAGCTAAATTTTGTGCCCGACGATCTTGAGAACCAGCAAAAATAACATCTGTCATATTACTTCCACGTAAAGATTTTACAGATTGTTCACCTAATACCCATCTAACTGCATCCGAAATATTAGATTTTCCACATCCATTAGGCCCTACAATTCCTGTTATTCCCGGCTGAAATTCTATATTAACTTTATCTGCAAATGATTTAAATCCATGTAATTCTATTTTTTTTAAATACATAGATGCTCCTTTCTAGCCTATTTGAAAACTATTTTACCATTTTCAAACGATTCAATAATCGCAAGCGATTCTACTCTATAACCTAAATCAACTAATTTTTGATGTCCTTTTTGAAATCCTTTTTCAATAATAATACCGCATCCAACAACATGTGCTTTTGCTTGATTACACATATCGACTAATCCAAGCATTGCATTTCCATCAGCTAAGAAATCATCTACAAGTATCACATTTTCATTTTCATTTAAATATTTCTTTTTAACGCAAGCAATATATCTTGTTCCTTTAGTATATGAATATACTTCACTTGTATATAAATCATCATTAACTGTTTTAGATGTTCCTTTTTTAGCAAAAACAACAGGAATATCATTTAATTCATAGCTAAGTGCTAATCCCAGTGCAATTCCTGATGCTTCAATTGTTAAAATCTTATCGATTTTTTCCCCCGCAAATCTTCTTTTAATTTCTTTAGCAATTGATCTATAAGTTTTTGGATCAATTTGATGATTAATAAAACTATCTACTTTTAAAATATCTGGTTCAATAATTTCTCCATCACTTAAAATCTTTTCTTTTAATTCTAACATACTAATCCCCTTACCTTTTCAATCTTTCAATTAATTTTTGTTTTTCAATTGGCAGTCTTACAATAAAATTTGTACCCACATCTACTTGAGATAAAATATCTATCTTCCCATGATGTAAATCAACAATAGATTTTACAATTGCCAAGCCGAGTCCATTTCCTTCAACGTTTCTTGCTTTATCTTCTCTATAAAATCTTTCAAAAATATGAGAAACGACTTCTTTAGACATTCCAATACCCGTGTCTTCTATAGAAATTTCTATATCTTTAGAATTTTTTTTCATCGTAATTGTAATGAGTCCACCTTCATTTGTATACTTTATAGCATTTGAAATAATATTGGTCCAAACTTGTTCTAAACGTTGTTCGTCTCCTTCTATAAATATTTCTTTTTTAGGCATCTCAAAGACAATTTCTATATTTTTTTCCATTGCTTGATTTTCTTGAGTAGAAATAACTCGATTCATTTGTTCAACTAATGAATAATTTGTTAACTCTAATTCAATCTCTTCTCTATCAAGCAAGGTCAATTGTAACATATTTTTTGCTAGAGAAGATAATCTTTTACTATTATATAAAATAATATTCGCATATTTTACTCTTTGTTCTTTTGGCAAGTCTTCTTCTTTTAAAATATTGGCAAATCCTTGAATAGACGTCAATGGTGTTTGAAATTCATGAGAAATATCTGAAATAAACTTTTGCCTTGTTTCATCTTGTTTTGCAAGTTGCCTCGCCATTTGATTAAATCCTTGATTTAATTTAGAAATTTCATCTTGTCCAACATTATCAACACGAACATTATAATTCCCATTGCTCAGTTCTTTGATTGCATTTGTTAAACGTGTTAAAGGTTTAACAATAATATCGGCAATTACTAAAAAGACAATGCTTCCTGTTAAAAAAACACACCCCAAAATCAAAATTGCTGAATTAGCAATTGCACTTTTTTGACCACTGGTATCTTTTTGAACATAGATATAATACTCTTGCCCATTGATCATATTCTTTGTACCATACGCTAACACTTCATTATGATGCTTAAAGGAAAGCTCATTGTTTGTACTTTTAAACATTGCCATCATCTGTTCAGGTGTTGGATTATATTTTTTGTTTCCATAAGCAACATAGCCTTCACTGCTTGAATAACATGTTATGGCCATTTCACTACTTTTTGCATATAAATCAATAATATCATCCCTATTTTCAATATTAATATTTGAAATCACTTTAGAAACATAATCATTTGTTGTAATCAAATCTTCTTCTACTGTGGATTCAATTTGTTGGTCATTTAATCTTAAAGATACAAAACCTGCTACTGAAAAGGAAGCTACGATTGTAATAAAAAAGCCAAAAATCAATTTTGAATAAATAGATTTCATCTACTCTACCTCAACTTTGTATCCTAATCCTCTAACTGTTACAACATTAAAACCTGGTAAATGCCCGATATTTTCTCTAATTCTTTTAATATGGACATCTACTGTACGATCAAACCCATCGTAATCCATACCCCAAATCTTTTCAATCAACTGTTCCCTTGAAAAAATTTGGTTAGGATGTTTAGCAAGTTCAAATAATAATTCAAATTGTTTTAGTGGCAAATGAATACATTCATCTTTATATCTGATTTCATATTTATCCCCATCCAATTCAACTTCATTTAAACGTACAATATGCGATGTATTAATATCATATCTTTTCATAATTGCTTTAACTCTAGCCATTAATTCATTAGGATCAAAAGGTTTAACAACATAGTCATCAACCCCTGAAGAAAAGCCACGTAACTTATCCTTGCTTTCCCCCTTGGCAGTAAGCATAATACAAGGAACATCTTTAAATTCTTTCATACTTTCAACAAGTTCAAAGCCATCCATTTTAGGCATCATGACATCGATAATTCCTAAATCAATATATTCATTTTCAAAAATGGTCAATGCTTCTTCACCATTGGCCGCTTCAATCACTTCATAGCCTTCTTTATTTAAATAAAATTTAAGCAACTCTCTAATATCTTGTTCATCATCAACAACTAAAATCCTTGGTTTCATCTTATACACCTCAATTCAATTCAAAATTATATCATAAAACAATAAAATAATACAATCTACTAGGATTTACTTTCTAAGAAGTTTGTCGATAAAGATACACAAAAAAAATATTTATTGTATAATATATCAGGATTAAAGGAGATGTAAAAATGATATTAGAAAAAATAGACCAAGATTTATTAGCTTTAGCTAAACAATCAGATAATGATTTAAAAGACATTTATGCCCAAGTAGATGAACTTTGCCTTGTTAATTCAAATAAAGTTTTATCTGCTTTTATAGAAAATCAAGTTTCTTATAGTGATTTTACCGATATTAATGGTTATGGTAACTATGATGAAGGAAGAGATAAACTAGAAAGAATTTTTGCTTCTATTTTAGGATGTGAAGATGCTTTAGTAAGACCTCAAATCATGTCAGGAACAAATGCATTATATTTAACTCTTTCTGCTTTATTAAAACATGGTGATACCATGATTTCTATAAGTGGTGAACCTTATGATTCTTTACAAGAAATGATTGGTATAAGTGGTGATTCAAATCAATCATTAAAAGCCTATGGTGTAAATTACGAACAAATCGATTTAATTGATAATGAATTTGATGAAGAAAGTATTGTTGAAAGACTCCAACAAAAAAATGTAAAACTTGTTGAAATTCAACGTTCTCGTGGATATAGTCAACGTTTATCACTTACAATCGATAAAATAGAATCAATTATTCATAAAATTAGAGAAGTTAATCAAGAAGTCATCATTATGGTTGATAACTGTTATGGTGAACTTGTAGAAACAAAAGAACCTGGAGATATTGGCGCTGACATTGTTGTAGGATCATTAATGAAAAACTTAGGTGGTGGAATTGCTCCAACAGGTGGTTATGTTGCCGGTAAAAAAGATTTAGTTTACGAAGTCGCGCAAAGACTTACTGCCCCTGGTATTGGTAAAGACTTAGGCGCTAACTTTAATCTTAACAATGCTTTCTTTAAAGGTGTGTTCATGGCTCCTAATGCTGTAAAAAATGCTTTAAAAACAGCTATTTTTACTTCATACATGTTAGAAAAATTAGGATATGAACATGTATCACCACGTTATAACGAAAAAAGAACAGACCTTATCCAAACATTAGATTTACATAGTAAGGAAAAATTAGTGAATTTCACTCAAGGAATCCAATCATCAAGTCCAATTGATTCCTTTGTACGTGTTCTTCCTGCCCCAATGCCTGGTTATCCTTTTGATGAAGTTATGGCTAGTGGAAGTTTTACTCAAGGAAGTACTATTGAATTAAGCGCGGATGCCCCTGTAAAAGAACCTTATACTTTATATATGCAAGGTGGTTTATCAATCGAATATGGTAAGCTTTCTATTTTACTTGCCTTAACGCAAATGAAAAACAAATAAAAAAAAGACTCAACTGTTGAATCAACAATTGAGTCTTTTTTACATACTTCCTATTTGTCCACCATCAATTCGAATAATCGAATTATTGATAAAATTAGCTTCATCACTAATCAAAAACTTCACTAAATAAGCCACTTCTTCAGGTTTGCCATAGCGTTTAACCATAATTTTTTCTTGTTCTTCTTTTAAAAATTCTTCATCATAGCCATCAAGTTCATTTTCTGTACCAATAAATCCTGGAGCAATACAATTTACATGAATATAGGGTCCAAACTCAAACGCCAAATTGTGTGTTAAAGAAATAAGCGCCGCTTTAGAAGCATCATAATCAATACACATAGGATAATATGTATTCATGCCATTTGTCGAGGAAATATTGATAATACGTCCATAGTCTTGTTTAAGCATATGTGCTGAAACACTTTTACTACAATTATAAGCCCCCACAACATTAACATCTAAAGTCTTTCTAAATTCATCCGCCGTTTTTAAATGAAACAAATTAGATAAATCAATTCCTGCATTATTGATTAAAATATCAACACCACCTAATCGTTCATCAATTTCTTGAATCATTTTTTCAACTTGATCTTCTATAGAAACATCTGCTTTTAAAGCCAAACAACGTACATGATATTGTTGAATAATATGTTCTTTTAAACATTCTGCTTCTTGATTTGACGTTAAATAATTAATAACAATATCATATTGATTCTTCGCTAACTCTAAAGCAATGGCTCTACCAATACCTTTGGCCCCACCTGTAATTAATACAACTTTACCCATGATAAAAAAGAGCTTTATTAAGCTCTTCCTGCGTATTTTCCATCAGCTGAAAAAACGACGATTTTTTCACCTTGTTCAATAAATTGAGGAACTCTAAGAGTTAAACCTGTTTCAGTTTTAGCGTCTTTTGTTTGGTTAGATGGTGCCCCTTTGATAGCTGGATCTGTTTCTACAATAGTTAATTCTACTTTTTCAGAAACAGAAACGTTTAATAATAATCCTTCAAAGAATACTAAATATACTTCAGTTCCTTCGACAATAAAGTATTTATTATAACCAACTTGTTCTTCAGATAATTCATATGTATCATATGTTTCCATATCCATGAAGTAGAAAGTATTGTCTGCTTCATAAGAAAATTGAGCTGCTTTTTTAGAAATATTAGCTTGATCAAATTTAGTTGAAGCATTGAAGTTCTTTTCTTGAATAGCTCCTGTTTTCAAGTTTCTCATTTTAGTTTTTAAAATAGCTGCTCCTTTACCAGGTTTAACATGTTGGAAATCCAACACTTGGCAAGGATCACCATCAATAATTAAAGTTAATCCTGTTCTAAAATCTCCTGCACTAATTGCCATACATTATCTCTCCTATTAATAATTTTTTACACATCCTATTGTAACAGTTTCAATCAACATTCTCAAGTACTCCTGAAAAACTCTTAGTACTTTGAAAATATTTTATTTTAAATTAATTTTTTAAAACAAAGATACTTTTTCTTTATTTTGATGTTCTTTGATATATCTACTCCATTTAATATATCCATAAGTTGTATTTGTAAAATAACCCAGTTTTAAAGGAAGTAAAACATATTGTCCTGACATTATGTTAATAACTGCTTCTAAAAATGCACATATATACCAAGCAATCCATTGTTCTCTTAATCTAAAGAAAATAAAGAGACCGTTGGCGATTCCAACTGCTGATGCACAAGCGTCAATATAAATAATAGCTGTTTCTAATGTTTTATTGTTATAAAAATCAGTAGCGATATCTAAACCACTAATAAAATAACCTACAACAACTGTCCAAACAATAATACCAATAATAACTAAAACTTCTTGATATCCTTTTAATTTTCTTACCATTGTAAGTTCATCTTCTTCATCATCGCGATGTTTAGACCAGTTAATATAACTAATAATATCAATAGGTAACCAGAAAAATAAAGTTGTTGCCATTGTTGCAAAACGATACATTAAAACAACACAAGAAACAATTTCCACAATTTCTACCAAGACAGAAACCAAGAAATTATACCTTGATTGTTTAGATATCAGTAGTTCACATAAAATATTTAAGAATGTATCTAATAAATAAAGAATCATAATGATAATACCGTTTACACCATTGGCACTATCTTCTGGGAATAACACAGATAAAATCGTAGCTAACACCATAATTGAGATAAACCATGATTTTTCATATGTTGTAAATTGTTTAGAGAATAACATCATAATCGCAACAGATAACATTAAAATAAATGTTGCACTCGCTAAATTGAAAACAGATAATGTTTCTTCTGCCATCATTTCTTTATAAGTATGACTTGCTTCTTGACGACTTACATCTTTATGATCAAAATAAAGATTTTGTCCATTTTCTGTTTTGAATTCATATGCTTTGATTGAATTTTTATTTAATTTAACATAATCTTCATAATCATAAGATACCACAAGTTTTTGATTACCTTTTCGATAAATGACATCACAAACTTTGTTATCCGAATCATAATCTTCTTCATCTTTATCTCTATCCATCATGACAGATTGAACATATTGCAGATCTCCTACGTCTTTATGAATTTGCATCAAACCATAAAAAACTGAACCAATTGAAGTAAAAACAAGTAAACATAAAACAATTATTTCAAATGTTCTTAGTTTTTTATTAGATTCGATATTTTTTTTGAAAAATTGAATCATTATTTAAACCTCTCCCTTATCTTAAAATGCTTTATCATTATAATAAATATTTATAAAAAATACACTCTTTTTTTTCTATTTATTATAATTATTTCATAAAATTACAAAAAATAGGAATAACTCGTATTCCTATTTTAAATTATTTAGCTTTAAATTGACTAATAACCACACTTTGATGTTCATTCGAAATAAATTGAATTTCAACTTCATCGCCAGCTTGTACAAGCGGTAACGAATTAGAAAGGGACAGATCCGCAATATAAATATGATCATCACCCTCTAGTTTAAAATAATAGACACTATTGCCTTCTTTAACAGCACTATTAATTGAAGAAATTTTGCCAGTTAAAGTATTTTCTTCAAATTCTTCATGACTTTTACCATTTTGAGATAAAACCTCATAATAAGCTTTTTCAGCCTCAGATACACTACTTCCTGTTGCTACAATTTGATAATTTTTAACACTGACAAAGGCATACAGCTTAACAAGATTACTACTATCTTTTAAAGAAAGGAAATAAGTAGGCTCTCCTCCTGCATTGACTAAAATTGGAAATGTTGCTTTATATTTTAAGTTTTGTACCTTTCCTTCTGCCGAAGACATTGCCGAATATTCTTCTGCTCCAGAAATATGATAATATTTGCCTTCTTTTGTACGTAAATTAATTAATGCAAATCCAACATTACTTGCATCTTTAGAAACACTTGTAAGACCTGTGTACAAATAAACATCATCATCAATAACAATATAATTATATCCATCTGTTGATTGTAACACACCTTTTTGTGAGAAAACAGAATTAATATAACCATGTGTATATTTTCCATAATTTTCTAACTGTTGAATAACTAACTCTGCTGGATAAACACGATCTACCCAATTAGGAATATCTTTAATATCATAATATTTATGCTTACCATCAACAGCATTTACTAAAACTGCTCCTACAATATCTTTTCCACCAAAGGGACCTATTTTATATTCAAATACAGGAGCAATCCAATAAGGAATACCTTCATCGTTAATTTCAAAAGCTAATTCTTCAAACATTTTCGTAGGATAATTCATCCTTAAATGACGATTAATATTTCTACCAAAATGTTCAGATTTTGAATATTTCATGCCTTCTTTCAATTCAACAACTTCAGATTCTTGACTTACCATATTCACTTTAACATAAGCTGGTAAGCCTTCTTTTCGATTTGTTATCCATTTAATTAAATCACTATATTCTAATGGTGTAACTCGATAAGGAGTATCTTGATAATTAATTTGTTCATAAGATTCATCTACTTCAAACTGTGAAACATAATCTATCATTTGTCCCATTTTTCGATCACCTAGTTTAATAGCACTTTCACGATCTACAACAGGAATTGATTGATAAGAAATCGTCTCATTATCTTTATAAAAATCAGCTTTTTTATTTAATTGTAATTGATTTTGATATGTTTTTGCATGAAAAATAGGCAAACTATATACCGAACCAACACCTATATAAACAAATAAGGCAACGACTACAAACATTAAATATTTAGATGTTTTATCAAATGTACCTAATAATATCGCATGTAAAATAACAAAGATAACAATTAAAAAAATCAAATGGAAAATAAATGTTTGAGATTGATAATGAATTGGTAGTAATAAAACATACTCTCCTATAATACCTAAAAGACAAACGACAATCAATGGAATTAAATAGCTCCATTTTTTAGTTGTTTGTATTTTAGATGAAGAAAAATGTCTTTTTATTTCATCAATGATACTTTGTATAAAATTATTCATTTATTCTCTCCTTGATATCATTTAATAATAAAGATAATTCATCTAAAGATAAAAGTGTTGCCCCTGAAGCAAACGCATGTCCGCCACCTCGATATTTATTCGCAATTTCATTAACAGGAATATGTCTCGATCTCATTGAAACACGCCAATTATGATCTTTTGTATTTTCTGTTATAGCTAACCATACTTTATATTCATCAACTGAACTTAATAAATTAACAAAATCAGAGCCTCTTTCTCTTGAAATATTTAAATGTTTTAAATCTTCATCTTTTAAAACATAGTAAGCAACACCCTCATCTTCAATATAATGATTTAGGATAAAAGCATTCACTTTTAAATCTTTCACATGTTTCATATACATTCTTTCATAAAGTGCTTGCATATCAAAATCATAATTATATAAATACATTGCCGCTTCAAAAGTACGCTCATCAGTAGCTGAATACATAAATCTATTTGTATCCCCTATAATTCCCATATAAAGAGCCGCAGCTCCAAAGCTTGAAAGTTTTACACGTTTATTTTTTAAAAACAAAGCCACTATTTGACTACATGAAGAAGCTGTACTATCTTCTAAATTTAAATTTCCATAAGAATCAACAACAATATGGTGATCAATTTTTATAATTTCTTTACATAAACTAATATTACCATCAATTCTTTCCTGATTAGCTGTATCTAAAACAATTCCTAAAGTTGGTTTTTCAAAATTCGGTTCATTTATTTCTCCATTAAATTGATATTTAGCCACTAAATCAGAAGAAAAATCACCTGCAAAATAGACTTCTTTATTTTCAAAAGTATTTTGAATTAAATCATACATTCCAAATTGACTCCCAAAAGCATCATAATCCGGATTAACATGACGATATAAACAAATACATTCATATTCATCTATTTTATTTAAAATCTTTTCTATCATAATTTTCACCCTATTTTATAATAACATACCTTAGACAAAGAAAAAACCTGTTTGCACAGGTTTATAAATCTAACAAACGAACTGTATCTCTTGCAATCATGACTTCTTCATTTGTTGGAATGACCATCACTTTAATTTGAGAATACTGATGTGAAATCACACGATTTTCATCACTTCTAATGCTGTTGAGCTCTTCATCTAAGAAAACACCAAATGCTCTTGAGACATTGTCAATAATTAAACGTCTTAAATAAGCAGCGTTTTCACCAACTCCCGCTGTAAAGCAAATAGCGTCACAACCACCTAATTCAGCGTAATATTGTCCAATATATTTTGAAACAATACGTGCATATAATAAACCAGTTAATAAAGCACGTTCATTTCCTTCGTTAAATAAAGCATTTTCAATATCTCTAGAATCAGAAGAAATGCCTGAAATTCCTAACATTCCAGATTTTTTATTATAGATTTCTAAAACTTCATCTGCTGTTTTATTTAATTTTTTACATAAATAAGGCATAACTGAAGGATCAACATCTCCAGAACGTGTTCCCATCATTACACCTGCAAGTGGTGTAAATCCCATAGATGTATCAATACATTTACCATCTTGAACAGCTGAAACACTTGCTCCATTTCCTAAATGACAAACGATAATTCTTGATTCTTTAGGATTTCCTAACATTTCAATAGCTTGTTGAGAAACATATTTATGACTTGTCCCATGTGCTCCATATTTTCTTACTTTTAAATCTGTATAATATTCAAGTGGTAAAGGATATAAATATCTTTCTTTATCTAATGTTTGATGGAATGCCGTATCAAAAACAAAAACATGTCCTACATGATCAGGCAAAGCTTCTTTAAATGCTTTATAACCAATGATATTTGCTGGATTATGTAAAGGAGCTAACTCTGCTAAATCTGCAACTTTTTTTACTGCTTCTTCGTCAACGACTACAGAATCATCAAAATCTTCTCCTCCATGTACAACACGATGTCCCACTGCATCTATTTCTTCCAAACTTTCAACAATATGATGATCAACAAGAGCATTTAATAATAAGTCAACTGCCACTTGATGATCAGGAATTGGTGTTTGTGTTTGTATTTTTTCTCCATTTACTTTAATTACAAAATTTCCAACTTCTTGTCCAATTCTTTCAACTAATCCCAAAGTGATAACTTCTTCACTTGGCATATTGATCAATTGGAATTTTAAAGAGGAACTTCCTGCGTTTACCGCCATTACTTTTACCATAATTTACCTCCTAGCAATATAACTATATTGTACATAATTTAGTACACAAAAACAATATTTCTAAGTGAAATTATCTAAAAAATGTAAGCTCTTTCAATGCTCGTAAAAAAAGAATAGTCCTCTTTTATTAAGAAAACTATTCTCATATTACTATTTGTTATTATATGAAGAACGAGACATTTGTTCTTGTCCCATTTTAACTAATCTTTTAGTAATTTCTCCACCAACAGAGCCATTCGCTCTAGCAGTTGTATCAGGACCTAAATTAACACCAAATTCATTTGCAATTTCATATTTCATTTGGTCGATCGCATTTTGAGCTCCTGGTACAACTAATCTATTGCTATTATTACTTTGTGCCATGTTGTGTCACCTCCTGACACTTTTATTTTGCATCAGGAATAAAAAACTATACGCTTTTTTTAAAAAATATCTTCATCATTTTTATAATTTGCATCAACAACAATTGTTTCAACATTTTCTACACATTCATTAACATATGTTTCATAATCAAAAGTTACTTCAAAAGCTTCAGCCTTATAACTTTTTGGTTTTGTAGCAGGTGCTTTAGGTGTGAAAATTGTACAACAATCCTCATGTGGTCTAATAGAAATATCATAAGTATCTATTTTTTGAGCAATATCAATAATTTCTAATTTATCAAGACATAACACAGGTCTTAATACCGGAATTGAAATAACTTGATTGATTACATTCATACTATCTAATGTTTGTGAAGCCACTTGTCCAATACTTTCACCGTTAACAAGTGCTAAACAATGATTTTTTATAGCAAGTTTTTCTCCAATACGATACATCATTCTACGCATAACTGTCATGGCATAACTTTCATCACAATGATCATAAACTGCAAGTTGTAATTTTGTAAAATTAACAACATGAACTGTAATTTGACCATGTGTATAATGTCTTAATTTATCTACTAAATCAAAAACTTTTTCTCTAGCAAATTCATTTGTGTATGGTGGCGCTGCAAAGTGAACACATTCAATATCGACACCACGTTTTAAAGTTAAGTATCCTGCTACAGGAGAATCAATTCCACCCGATAACATTAACAATGCCTTTCCACCAATACCAACAGGATATCCACCTGCACCTTTGATAATATTTGTCATAACGTAAATAGCGTCATGTCTAATCTCAACTGTAACCAACATTTCTGGATGATGAACATCTACTTTTAACTGTCTATCTACATGATGAAAAACATGTCCTGCAATTTCTCTATTAATGTCTTGTGACTTTTTAGGAAATGTTTTATCACTACGTTTTGTGTTGATTTTAAATGTTGTTTTGGTATCTTCGTTGATCATTTTAGCAATTGCATCTTTAACAACATCTAGATCTTTTTCAAATTTATAGGCATTTGAAAAAGAATGAATACCAAAAACTGTTTTTAATTTTTCATTGACTAACAAATGATTTGCACCATTTAGATAAATGTATAAACGATCATATTGTAATTGATATTGTAATTGTGGAAATTCAAAAAGAATTTCTTTTGTGTTTTTTAATAATTTTTGTGTAAATAATTTTCTATTTTTACCTTTTGTTGTAAGTTCTCCAAAACGAACGACAATATAATTTGCTTCCATATCTTACCTCTGTTTTTTTATTGAATCTAATACTTCTTTCAAACAATAAATAAATTTATCAATTTCTTCTTCTTTTGTCAAATCACTTATACTTACTCTCAAAGCACTTTTTGCAACTTCATCAGGCAAATGCAATTGTTGCATCACCCTAGAAACATCACTTGTTTTAGAACTACACGCACTTCTTGTAGAAATAAGAATATCTTTTTCCTCCAAAGCATGCAAAATAACTTCTGGTTTATAACCAATACATGAAAAATTAACAATATGACTTGACACTTTACCTCCAGTGTTAATAATAACATCTGGAATTGTCTGTAATTCTTTTATTAAATATTTACTTAATTTCGAAACATATTTTTCTTTTTGATCAAAATTTTCTAATGCTAATCTTAAAGTTTTAGCAAGAACAATATACGTACAAGCATTACTAGTTCCTCCACGTAAACCAAACTCTTGCTGTCCTCCATTAATAAGTGGTACTAAAGTAGTAGATTTTCTTTTAAAAAGCAATCCGCTCCCCTTTAAACCATTTATTTTATGTGCAGAAAACGATGCACAGTCGATACCTTTTAAATCTATCTTTATCTTACCTAAAGCTTGCACCATATCAACATGAAACTTAACAAGCGGATGATCTTTGAGTACATTTTTTATTTCCTCAATGGGTTGAATAGATCCAACTTCATTATTAATACACATGACACTCACTAAAATCGTATCATTTCGAATACTTTTCTTTAAATCATCAATTTGAATATGTCCCGTATGATCAACAGGTAAATAAGTTACTTCAAATCCAAATACTTCTTCTAATTCTTTACATGTTTCATACACTGAAGAATGTTCTATCGAAGTTGTGATAATATGTTTCCCTCTATTTTGATATTGAAAAGCAATTCCTTTAATAGCCATATTGTTTGCTTCACTTCCACAACTTGTAAAAATCATTTCTTCTTCATCAACATCTAACATTTTAGCAAGTAAACCTCTCGATTTTTCTAATAAGCGATTCACTTCAATTCCTTGACTATAAATACTATCAGCATTATAAAAATATTTTTCTAACAATTGTGTATATGTTTTTAAAACATCCTTATTATAAGGTGTTGTCGCAGCATAATCTAGATATACCATATTTCCCTCCATATTTTATTTTTATTCAATTTTCGATAACATATGACCCTCATGAAAAAAGTCCTATTCAGCCTTAGGACTTTTTTTATTAACCAACATTTCATAAGAATCCGGTTTTATTTTTTCAATAATATCAACAGCTGTTGATAATGCTTTAGTATATTCCCCATTTCTATAAAGTAATTCCGCTTTTGTAAGCTCTGTATTAACTTCTAAAAATGAAGACCGATATCTATTTCCAAAAACAATTGCATCCTCTACCATTTCAGCAGTAACAATCAAATTATGCACATTATCATACAATTTATAAATAACATCTCTTGCAGCATCTACTTGAAGTGATAAACTCTTTAAATCAATTGGTCTTTTTCTAATAAAATTTAAGATGGAATCTGCTTTTTGATAAGAGTCATCAATATAATCTTGATAAGATTCACTAATCATTGGTAAATGTTTATTTCTAATTTCAGATTTAATTTCTAATAAAACAATATTAATATTGTCTAATTCATCCAAAGCTCTCTTTTCTTGAATACGTAATGTTTCTGCTAATTCAATATGTTTAATCAAAGAATCATTATATGGTTTACTTTGTTCAACAATTCTTGAAAAATCATCAATCATTTCTATATAAGAAAAATCTTTAGTTTCAATAATCTTTGTAATTTCCGCTAAATCATCAACAATTGATTGAAATTGATTATAATCATCTTCTATTGTAATCGTATAATCATCTAAAATATAGTTTTTTTCTAACTCATGAATACTTTCTTTAGCCTCTAAAAGTCCACTTTCTATCTTATTAACGAATTTATAACATTCATTTCGTTTTTCTTCGTAGAGTGCATATGCATTCTTTTCTTTTTCAAAATCAGAATACAATAGATTTAACTCATCCGTCATAACTTCTATATTTTGTCCAACGTTTTCCAATTTTAAATTCTTTATATTTTTTTCTGTCTCGTGTAAATCATTATCAATCTTAGAAATACGGATCGTAGCATTCATTCTTTCAACAGCAAAATCTTTTTCTTGCATATCTTGCATAATTGACTTTAGTTCATTTAAGCGTTTTGGTAAATATTGACGAACAACAGAAATATATGTAGGTAAATCACTTAACTGTTGATCTAAAGCATCGATATATTTTGAAATATCTTCTGTATATGTCTTAGCTTCTTCAAATTGTTGATTATTCATATAATTTTCTAATTCAACAAAGCGTTCATCAATATCATGAAATACATCTTGTACTTTAGGAACGTAGTCTTCAACTTTAAAACGAATCTGTGCATAGTTATCATTTGTAGCACGATATTTTTCTTTAACTTTGATAATTTCTAATCTTTGAATATTTTCAATTTCTGTAATAACTTCTATATCTTTTAAAAGTTGTTTTGATTCCTTTGCATAATGAATCACTTTTTCCTCTAAAGAGTTCATCTTTTTTTGAACACCTCGTAATTTTCGATAATAAAGTGCTTCATCAATATCATTAACAAGCGGAATGATTTCATCATTTTGAAGATCTGTTAATTCAGCAAATTTTTCATCATAAGTTTCATATTTTTCTTGCAATTCTGGCATATTTTTAGCAATTCCTTTTACCCTTCCTAGTCGATATTGAATAGGTAAGGATTTAATTGCATTCATTTTATTTTCTAAATCAACAATTTCATTACGATAATGTTTTAATTTTAACAAGCGATATGTCAAAATAACCGATATCAAAACTAAAATACTTACCGAAATAATAATAATTGTTTTCATTCCTAATACATTTATAATTTCATTCAAATATTTCATGTTAACAACCTCTTTTAATCACATTTCTAAATATAAGTATATCATGAAGTCATATACTTGTCTAAATCTAATTTTCTTTCTTTGAGATAAAATAAAACGAAGCTGTAAAAATCACTATAAATCCAATTAAAACAAAAAAATCAAATTTTTCTTTTAATAAAATCAAAGAGAAAAAATAGGTAAAAGCAGGACTAAATGCCATAAAAAAACTTGTTTTTAAAGGACCTATTGAATGAATTGATAAAAAATAAACACATTGAATATAGGCATATCCAATTCCAGAAGTTAAAATAAATAACCATAAAGAAAAAGTGTTTACTGTTTTAAATAAATCATTCTTTTGAAACAACAAAATAACAATAAATTCAAAAAAAGCTATTAATAACATATATAAGTTATAAATGAATGGATTATGTGTAATATCTTTTAATCGATAATTACCAAAATTGTAAATAAACAATGCCGTTATTAAAAAAAAGATTCCCTTTCCTATATTAAAAAGTCGAAAATGAATGGCTATTAAAAATCCTAAAAAACTTATCATAAATGAGATCAGAATTTTCCAATTCCATTTGCACAAAGAAACAGATACAATAAACATCATAACTGGTGCTAAACAATTAATCGTTGCTGTCATCGTCCCTTCTACATATTGCATACCATAATATGTCAACAAAAAATTAATAACATTAATTAAATTTGTTTGCACTATTAATTTTTTTATAGATACTTTTTCAAAAGAAATTTTTTTATAATAAATATAAAACAGCAACGCTAATACAGAAAAAAGTATCTTTAGCATTGCTAAAAAAAGAGGATGAAAAGAATCATAATTTAATTTTGTAACAATCACATTTAATCCCCATATTAAATTTGCTAGAAATAAATGAATATAAAGCAATTTTCTTCACCTCTTATATTTTAGACAAAAGAAAAACATATTAATCCAGAAATTGATCAATATGTTTTTTATCTTTTTGTAATTGTTCTTTTAAATGATTTAAAGATTTAAATTTCTTTTCATCTCTTACCCTAAACACAAAATCCACATCCACATCTTCACCATAAATATCTTGATCAAAATCAAAAATATTGACTTCTAAAGATAAGTTATCAATAAGCCCTACTGTAGGATTATAACCAATATTAGCCATTCCTTTATATTGCTTTCCTTTAATAGTTATATAGACCCCATAAACACCTTTTTTTAAAACAACATAGTGTCCATAATCAATATTGGCCGTAGGAAAACCAATCTTTCTCCCATTTTGCAAACCATAAATAACTTGTCCAGAGACACGATAAAATCGTGTCAATAAATGATTTGCTTTTTCAATATTTCCTTCATTTAACAACTTCTTTATGTACGATGAAGATACTTTTAATGCATCCTCACTGTACTCTTCTATGACAGTTACATCAAATGATTTATTTTCTTGTAAAACATGTACATCGCCCATTCCTTTTTTTCCAAAATGAAAATCAAAACCACATACAACATGTTTTATTTGATGATTTATAATATAATTTTGTAAAAAAGTATTGGGTTTTAAATTTGCAACAGTTTGATCAAAATCAATAATATAAAAATAGTCAAATTGCCATTGTTTTAAAATATTTATTTTTTCAGATAATGACATCAAATAATGATAATCATTATTTTCTAAAATTTGTTTAGGATGTACAGAAAATGTCATTATTGCTTTTTTTAGTCCCTTTTCTTTAGCAATATGTTCAACCTCTTTTAAAAGTTGTTGATGTCCTAAATGAACACCATCAAAAAAGCCTAGTGCACAAACAGAATCATGAACTTGCATGGGAGTATCAACTGACAAATGAATGATTTCCATCACCATAGACCTCTAACATTTTTCAAATAGCCTTGTCCCGTACTTTCGTAAATGGCTAATAAATGACTCTGATTATCATAAATCGCTACTTGACCAGTCAAATCACTTTTAATTTGTTTACCATGATAAACTGGCGTTGGATCATCTAATTTTAATTGAGGAAAACCACACAAAGCGTCATCTATTGAATGTAAAGAATAATCATCATTTTCTAACTGTTCTAAAGTAATACAATCAGTAATTAAAAAGCGCCCTGCCTGTCTTCTTTCTAGATGAGACATATGTCCTGGATACCCTAGTTTTTTAGCAATATCAACACATAAAGAACGAATATAGGTTCCTTTAGAACATTTAACATCGAAAACAATCTCATTATTTGAAAAATCAATTAATTCAATCATCATAATCTCTATATCACGTTCTTTAATTTCTACTTCTTCACCATTTCTTGCATACTCATAAAGCTTTTTACCATTTACTTTAATTGCTGAATAAATTGGCGGTTTTTGCTTAGATTTTCCTAAAAATGAATTTAAAACATCAATAACTTGTGCTTGTGATATTTGTCCAACTTCTTTTTCTTCTAATATTTTTCCACTGGCATCATATGTATCTGTACTTTTCCCTAGTGATAAAGTTGCCCTGTATACTTTTGTATCGCTCATCAAAAATTGAATTGCTTTTGTTGCTTTATTGACACATACAACAAGTACACCCGTTGCATCAGGATCTAATGTTCCACAATGTCCTACTTTTTTTGTATGTAATTTTTTTCTTACTATTCCTACAATATCATGGCTTGTATAGCCTGCAGGTTTATTTATTAATAATATTCCATCCATTTATAATCACCTCGTATATTTTAACAAAATCCTTTCTTTTTGAAAAGAAAGGATTTTCAATCACTTATTTAAATATTGAAATTATCCAATTAATAATAAAGATCATAATATTAATAAAAACAACAGTTGCTCCAACAGGAGTTGAAAACAATATTGATAATATAATTCCTACAAATGCTCCAATAACTGATAAAATCGCAGAATAAATAACGACTCCTTTAAAGCTATTCATTATTTTCATTGCTGACAAAGCTGGAAAAATAAGCAAAGCTGTAATTAATAATGAACCTACTAAATTCATCGCAAGAACAATAATTACGGCTGTTAAAACAGCAATAATCAAATTATATAATTCTACTTTTTTGCCCGTTGCCTTCATAAATTCTTCATCAAAAGTAACTGCAAAGATTCGATTATAAAATAAAACATAAAACAACACAACAAGCAATGACATAACAATACAAACGACTACTTCAAAATGTGTCAAAGTTAAAATTGTTGTTGACCCAAAAAGCGTTGAACAAACATCTCCAGAAACATTAGCTGAAGTTGAAAAAATGTTCATTACTAAATAACCGATAGCTAATGCCCCTACAGATAGCATAGCAATAGCCGAATCTCCTTTTATTTTAGTATTTTGCCCCGTCCTTAAAAGAAAAATAGCTGCAATAACTGTAACAATCATGATAAATAAAGTTTGTGATGTAAACTGTAAAACCGTCGCCACAGCCATTGCCCCAAAGGCAACATGTGAAAGACCATCCCCAATAAATGAAAAACGTTTTAAAACAAGTGTTACTCCTAATAATGAAGAACATAAAGCAATTAAAACTCCAACAATTAAAGCATACTGTACAAAAGGATAAGAAAAATAATATTGTAATGTTGCAATAAAATTAGTCATTATAAATCTCCTTTCCATACCTTTCAATAAACATTTCTTTTTCCATAAAAATGGGAACTTTTTTCTTTAAATATAAAACGTGTGTTGCATATTTTAATACAGATAAGTCATGAGAAACCATGACAATAGTCATTCCTTGTTCATTTAATGATTTTAATAAGCCATAAAATTCTTGTGTAACCTGAGGATCCAAACCAGTTACTGGTTCATCTAATAATATAATTTTATCTGAAGCACATAAAGCTCTTGCTAATAAAACACGTTGTTGTTGTCCACCAGATAACTGGCGATAACTTTTATTTTGTAAATGCGTAATTCCCAATTTTTCCATTTCTTGTTTTGCTTGTTTTTTTTCTTTTTTTGTATAAAAAGGGCGATATTTTAATTGTGACAACATACCTGATAAAACAACTTCATAGACAGTTGCTGGAAAATCTTTTTGAACAACTGTTTGTTGAGGAAGATACCCTATTTCTGATTTTTTTAAATTTTCAGAAAATAAAATCTTACCTGCTTTTTTTTCTTTTAAATCTAAAATTGTCTTGATCAAGGTACTTTTCCCTGCCCCATTTTCTCCTATAATACATAAATAGTCATTTTTATTAATTTCAAAATTTATATTTGAACAAACAATTTCACTATCATATCCCAATGATAAATCTTCTACCTTTATATATGACATAATATCTCCTTATTTTATAATGCCTTTTTAAGCACTTTTAAATTATATTTCATTGCCTTTAAATAACTATAACCATCCTTGATTTTCTGATCATCAACTGACTGTAAAGAATCTAAATACATGATTTTTTGATTTTTCTTTTTTGTATTATCTTTAACTGTTTGTGCAATTTTTAAATTTGTTTGATCAATAACAAAAATACTTTTTAAATCCAATCGATCTATTTTATTTGCTAGAAAAGTAATCGTATAAAAACTTGCTTCGACATCTGCAGAACATCCAGGAAAAGCTGCATAATAATTAAGATCATAATCATCCAGTAAATATCTAAATGGAAAACGATCTGCAAAAAGTAATGTTTTAGTAGTGGCATTTTCTACCACTTGTTCATATTGATGATTTAAATCATCAATATCATTTAAATAGCGTATCGTATTTTCTTCATATGTTTTTTTGTGGACATCATCTAATTTTTGCACTTCATTTGATAGATAGCGAACCACTTCATGTGCATTAATAAGTGAAAGCCAAACATGTTCATCATATTCACTTTCATCTTCATTTTCGTCGTGATCTTCTTTCATTCCTTCCACATGTTCTTCTTCCTTGATTCTCTCTTTTAAAACATCCATCATATCAACAACTAACATATTTTTATTTTTTGCTTCTTTTAACGCATCACTTACCCATTGTTCGGATTCTCCACCAACATATACAAATAAGTCAGCAGATGATACCTTTGCTAAATCTTGAATTGTTGGCTGATAACTATGTAAATCAGCTCCATCTTTAATAAGTAAAGTAAGTTCAAATGTTGAATTATTCTCCCCAATAATTTCTTGTAACCAATTATATTGGGCATACGTTGTACAAACAATACTTTTTTTATCTGTTTCTTTATCTAAAGGTAAACATCCCATCAGCAAAAAACAGCATAATAACATAAATGTGTATTTTAATAATTTGTTCATTTTAACTCCTTTTTCATCTTACATGTTTTGCATAAACCACCAATAGTAGAAATATCACAGTCTAAAAAGAATTTATAATCTTTTTCTAGCATTGCGATGATAGAATCCATCGATTCTTTTTTTATATGAATAATTTTCCCACATTCTTTACATTGTAAATGAAGATGTTCATGACATTGACTAAACTGTTGATTGAGACGATACATCCAAACATCATTATTCCCCGATTTATATTTAATTAATTGTCCTGCTTCAACAAACTGTTCTAAATTCCTATAAACAGTTGAGATATTTACTTTCATTTCATTTGCTACGATATAATCGTAAACATCATGTGCTCGAAAGCATTTATCACAACACGTTTTCAAGTAATTTTCAATCAATTGAAAAGTTTTCGTTTTATAACGCATATTACCACCTCTAATTTGCAATTCATTTGCATTTTACTAGATTCTAGCATTCCTCTTTTATTATGTCAATAAATATGCAATTCATTTGCAAATTAAAAAACCATCTTTCGATGGTTTCTAATCATGTATAAATACCATGTCTCTCATAGAAACAAGATTGTAAATATTTTTAACATCTTCTAATTGTAAATTAACACATCCATGAGAACCTCTTGTTTTATATAATTCAGGCGACCATTTATCCCAATCACTTCGATTCATATAATGATATCCTGTTCCAGTCCATGTAATACGAACCCAATATTTAGTTGGTGTTGTATAATCCGCACCTGTTAAAGTATATTCGAGTTTTTTATCTTTTATATACCAGCATCCTGTTTTAGTAGAACGTGTTGCATCACTTGGAAGTCCTGTTACACATTTTGCACTATAAACAACTTGTCCATTTTGGAAGACATAAACCATTTGCTCTGAAATATCTACTTCACTATATGTTTGAGTATTATAATCTTCTGTTGGATTTTCAAAGTTCATTTTGTAAGCTTTATTTTTATAAATAGGTTCTAACTTCTTAAGTAATTTTTTCTTGTTTGTATTACTTTTATTTTTTACATATGCATCTACATCACTTTGCGTATTATTTTCTGTCAACGCTTTATAAACTTGATCAACAGTTTGACTATAATCAATTTGCCATCCATAATCTCCACCAGATACTTCTAATACTTCACCAGTATGTGGCTTGAATTTTCTTGTTTTTCCTACTGTTTTGTATTTCAAACAGAATTTTTCAACCCATTGTGCCATTTTTTCTTGATCAATTGAAACAGAAGCATCATCACCAATAACTATCCAATCTTTAATTTCTTTAGGGGAAATTGTTTCATAGTGTTTTTCACCCATATCAAAACGAACCCAACGACATAAGTAATTATTATACTGGCTTAGCTCATTTAGTACCTCTTTATCAGTTTGTACATATTTTGGTTTTAAATAAACATTTGCCTTATCTAAATTGACTTTTGTCTTTAATTGTTGAATAGACTTTTCAACATAACTATAAAACTTATCTTGATCTAATTGATTTCCTTGTTTTTCTTTAATAATTTTACCACTTTTAGCAACCTTATCATATTCCACATGTGCATCTACTGGTGCTGTAATTGTATAATTATCTCCTGTTATTAAAAATGATTGAGAAAGATTATTTTTAAAGGCCTCTTTATTATAAGAAACATCAAAATTTACATCAAAATCTTCACCTGAAATTATTTTATAAAACGAAAATAATCCATGTGTCTTTTTAAAGCAATCTTCTACTTGTTTTTCATAATTAGCATTCAAATCAATATCCGCGCCTCTTAATTCATATTTTGCATTATTTCTACCTTTAATAACAAGAACATGATTTTTCAAATCCGTTTGAACAGCATTTTTAGCTTCTGACAAAGTCATATTTGAAACATCTATTCCACCTATTGAGGTATTTGGATAAAATTTATCATTATACAAAATAATAATGATAAAAAGAAGCATGATAATGGCTATAAGGAGACTCAAACATATTTTAGCTTGTTTTGTTATTTTTATTTTCTTTAAATCCATAAAATTCACCTACTTGCACATATTCTATAACTTTATTTATAGACTGTCAAAAAAAATATCCTAATCCTTTAGGATATTTTTAACAATCAGATACATCCATATCCAATCCCAATTCACGTGGTAAAAAACGTGGACATACATTTTCTGATGATGTAATAACAGAAGCTGCTAATTTTGTTCCAATTTCAACTGCATCAGAAAGATCTTTTCTATAAGTAAGTCCTATTGTTAACCCTGCACAAAAAGCATCACCAGCACCTGTTGTATCTCTAACAGTTACTTTTTTAGCAGGACAGATTCCTTTATTTCCTAAATGATCGGCATAAATACTTCCTTTGCTTCCCATTGTAACAACCATTGATTTAATAGCTCCTGCAGAAACTTTTTGATAAATGATTTCACATAAATCTTTTGGACTTTTTTTACTATAATTTTCAGCAAAGAAAATACCTGCCTCTAATTCATTGCATACCAAACAATCAAATTGTTGTAATAAGTCTCTTCTATCAACTGCAAGTGTCATATTCGAAATAACACCAAATACTTTTTTGTTATATTTTTTTGAATAATCTAAAACAGTTTTTATAATTTCAGGATCAATATCAGCTTCTAAAACAATTGAATCACAATCTTTGAATATTTCATCGCCCTTTTCATTAATTAAATCCAAAATTGGCATTAAATTTGGACGTTGAGAAATAGAACCTGCCAAATCACCATCATTATCAAATACAGCTAGCCATGTTCCCATTCCCTCAGGAATTTTTTGAACATATTCTGTATTAACTTTATGTCTTTGTAATTTACGAATAACATCTTCTCCCAAAGCACTATCATCAACAATTGATAAAAATGTTGGACGTAATTCAATGTTTGCTATATCTTCTACCACATTTCTACTTACACCACCATGAATATATTTAATATGTCCTGCATTTCTTCCAGTTGGAATATATGCATCTAGTGGAAATCCTTTAATATCTACAAAAACTGCACCAATTACTACAATACCCATATTATCTACTCTCTTTCTTGTTCATCTTTTATAATATAACAAAAAATAAAAAACAAGAAAAGAATCTTTCTTGTTTTTATTGATTATTTTCTTTCATGACACCCACTAATGGATGTGGTTTATAACATTCTTCTAAATATTTCATTTCCTCAACTGTTAATTTTAAATCACAAGCCTTACAAGCTGTATCAATATGACTTAATTTAGTTGCACCAACAACGGGTGAAGTTACTTTAGACATCAACCAAGCTAAAGAAATTTCTGACATTGAACAATTTCTTTTTTTGGCAAGTTCTTCAACTCTTTGAATGATAACAAGATCTTCTTTTTCACTTTCATCATATTTTCCTTTAGCATAGGCATCTTCTTTTAATCTTTTAGATGTTTCTCCTGGATGTCTAGAAAGTCTTCCAGAAGCAAGTGAACTGTATGGTGTCATCGAAACCCCCATTAAATCACAATAAGGTTTCATTTCTCTTTCTTCTTCTCTAAAAATAAGATTGTAATGTCCTTGAATTGATTGGAAAGTTGCCCATCCATTGTTTTTGGCAATTTCATTAGCCCGAGCAATTTGCCAAGCAAAACAGTTAGAAACACCAATGGCTCTTACTTTTTTTGATTTAACAAGATCATTTAAGATTTCCATTGTTTCTTTAATGGATGTTACATTGTCCCATCGATGAAGAATATAAAGATCTACATAATCCATTTGTAACCTTTTTAGACTATTATTTAAACATGTTTCAATATGTTCTCGAGCACTGACTCCTTGGTCAATTTGTACTTGGCTACGTGGCATAAATTTAGTCGCAATAACAACATCTTCTCTTTTTGAAAATTCTTTAATTGCACGTCCTAAATATTCTTCTGATGTTCCACCTTGATAACCCATTGCTGTATCAAAAAAGTTGATTCCTTGATCAAGGGCATGTTTAATGATTTTTTTGGATTCTTCATAAGGAAGTGTCCAAGAATGCATTCCTGCTTGTGGATCACCAAAGCCCATACATCCTAAACATACTTTTGAAACTTTAATATCTGTATTACCTAAATTAACGTATTCCATATTTCCTCCTAGATTTGATGTCTAATTACATCTTTTAATGTAAATGTTCCATTATCGAATTCATAAATAAAAATACAACAGTTTCCAAATCCTTTTTTTAATTCTTCCATAGGATCTTGGAAAGCTCTTAAAAAGTTAAAACAAGCCCCACTGTGACTCACGGCTAAAACACTATGATGGTCTTCTTTATTCATAATTTCTGTTAAAGTTTTTACCATACGGTCTCTTGTCGTATTAGAGGATTCTCCTTTATATTGTAAATAGAATGTTTCACAATCTTTAGGTGTTAAATGAGAATTTAATCTTTCACTTTCTCCTTCTAACTCTCCATAATAGTTTTCTTTTAAACCTTTAGTACGTACATAAGGCATATCTGTCACAAGTTCTAATGTATCACAACATCTTTCACTTGTACTTGAATAAGCATGATCAAAAGTAATATCGTGATCTTTAAACCATTTTCCCGCAACTTTCGCTTGTTTGATTCCTAATTTTGTAAGTGGCGAATCACACCATCCTTGAATCTTATGTTGTAAATTAAATAAGGTTTGTCCATGTCTCATTAAATAAAGTGTCTTTTTCATACATTTCCCTTCTTTCACTCTTATTGTAATACGCTAAAAAAAAAAGAGTAATTTATAATTAAATTACTCTGTCAACAAATTGACAAAAAAGACTATTTGTCAATTTTATAAGGATTTGTTGTACAATCACTTCCTTGAAATAAATCATCCATTCCAAGCCCTCGCATTTGGGTAATCATTTTTGCCATTTCTTCTACAGGGACTTTCATATCCGATAAAATCCATGACAAAGTCATTGCACTTGAAGCATTCGCATGATATATCGTTGCAAATTTTAAGGCGTCTGGCATTAGTTTTTCACCATAAAGTTGTTGATGCCATTTTAAATCAAATTCCTCACAATGTTTAGGAATGTATTCCTTTAAACAATTTTGTCCATCCATTAAGCAAGCCTGTTTTAAAAAGGTTTGATATTGTTTCATATGTTCAAAAGATTCGATAAGTGACTCATAGAAATCAAGATTTGTATTTTGTCCATTAAAATGATTGATAATTTTATGATTGTAAATATATTGAATTAAATCATTTTTATCTAGGAAATGATTATAAAATGTTTGTCTACTAACTCCTGTTGTTTCCAAGAGATCTTTAACTGTTACTTGAGATAAGTCTTTTTTGTGGCATAAGTCTAACAAACCATTTGCAAGTATTTCTTTAATATCAATTGCCATAAAAATACTCCTTTCTTAGCTTGAAAACATTATACCATAAAATCCTGTTTTTAAATAACTTCAAATTTTGTCCAAGCATTTGATTTATAACGATAATAGAAAATAATTGCTCGAATTGTCCAATCTCCACACATCGCAAGGGCAATACCAATAACACCTAAATGAAGTCCTAAAGCAAGAATAATAGATAAGACAAGTCTTCCACCAACAGTTGAAGCAATAGAAACAATCATCGTAAATTTGACATCTCCAGTTGCTCTTAATCCTTGAGATAAAGGGCCAGAAAGTGGGAAAACTACCGTATTGGCAATATTATGAATAATAACAAGAATAATAATCAAATGTTTTGTTTCATCTGCAAGATTATAAAATTGTAGGATAAATGGTGTAATTGCTAAAACAAGCACATTCCATACAATCGAAAAAACAAGCGACCATTTAATAAGTTTTGAAAAATAGAATTTTGCTTGATCCACATCTTTTGCACCTATGCATTGTCCAATAACGGTAATAAAGACTGGTCCCATTGCTGAACCCACAAGTGCCGCTAATGACCAAATACTTTGTGCAACCCCATTAGCTGCAATTTGATAGGTTCCAAACATCGCCACAATTGAACTTAAAGCCACTTTAACAAGTTGGAAAATTCCATTTTCGACCCCATTAGGAATTGCTATATTTAAAATACGTTTGAGCATCTTTCCATCAAATCTAAAAATATCTTTTGAATCATAGTATGCTTCCAATTTTTTATTAAAACATAAAACTGTGATAATGATTGCTGAAAAAACACGTGAAATAAGTGAAGGATACGCAACCCCTGCAACTCCTGCTTTTAAAACATAAACACCGATAATATTCCCCACAACATTGATAATATTTGCAGCAAATGAAATATACATTGTTACTTTGGTTTTGGCCATTGAACGATATAAAGCGGCTCCTGCATTATAAATAGCAAGTGCTGGATAAGAATATGCTGAAATACGTAAATAAGTTACACACGCCTTCATAACATCTGATTCAACTTTACCAAATAGTAATCCTAAAAGTTGTTTATTAAAAATCAATACAAGAATTGATAAAACAATTGAAAAAACAATGGAAAACATCAATAACTGACTTGATGATAAAACCGTTCTTTTTTCATCTTTATTACCAATATATTGACTGACAATGATTGCTCCTCCTGAAGCAAGTGCTGTAAATAAATAGATAAAAATTGTATTAAATTGGTTAACTAGTGATACTCCCGAAACAGCCGCTTCCCCACAGCTACTTACAACAAAAGTATCAACAATTCCAACAAGCATAACCAGTAATTGTTCAAAAAACAAAGTAATGATCATACCTCTTAATTCTTTATTTGAAAACATTTTCATCTCTCCCCCTTGTCTTCATTATAAAAAAAGAAACATTTTATGTAAAATGCTTCTTTTTTAGCTTCTATCATGCCTTGCAAGCATTATAGATTCCATATCTTTATTTCCTGATACGGATTTGTCTTTACTAATGCAACCTGTATGACTTTCCCATAAAAAGGTTCAAAATAATGATTCAATATCTTAAACGCTTGATTGGTTTGTTGTTCATTTAACTTTCTACTTATAGAAACATGAGGTACAAAGTGGTACGGTAAATAACGATTTTTTTGTGAAATAGATACATATTCATCAAAAGTTTGATAGATTTTTAAAATTAGTTGATTTAAAAATTCATTATATACAGGTAATAAATAAAGCGTCGATTTTTGAAAACAACCTAACGAAACAAAATAGAGCTCTTGACTACTTTCTTTTTCAAAAAGCTGATTTGCCTGTTCAATAAATTTCTTTTCCTCTATTTCTTTATAAGTCGCAATTGTTAGATGAAAAGGAATATGATGATTTTCTAAATAATTTTGATGTAGTTCTTTTTCGACTTTTTTATTTAAAAAAGAAAACTTTTGATTTGTTTTTTCATCAAAATACAAAGCTAAATGAAACATCTTATTTTTCAATATATTCCTTTTCCAAGTTAAAGCCTCTACCTTGAACTTCATGAACATTTGAAATAATCATAAACGCATCTTCATCAATAGATTTTACAAGTCTTTCAACTTGAACAAGTTCTCTTGTCGAAATAACATTAATTAAAACTTCTGTATTTTCTAATAAATAGCCTGTTTGTCCATGAAGCATTGTTACTCCACGATCGACATTCGTTAAAATAGCCTTTCTAATTTCTTCATATTTTGAAGAAATGATTTTAACTTCGATTTTTTGAGCACCCATTACTAAAATCTTATCAATAACCATTGTATAAATAAAAATTAACACGATTCCATAAAGACATTGTCTAACATCAGAAAAACCAAATTGCGCTAACACAATTAATGTATCAAAAACATACATTGAAACAGAAACAGGAATTTTAAATAATTTATTTAAAATAAGGGGTGGAATATCCATACCTCCTGTTGAAGCCCCTGCTTTAATAACAATAGCAATAGCAACCCCAACTAAAACACCCGCAAAAAGTGTATTAATTAAAATATCATCGGTTAAATAAAAACCTTGAAAAGAAAGTTCAAACACGCCTAGAATAAATGGATAATAAAATGTTGAAATAAGTGTTTGTAAAGCAAATTTCTTTCCCAAAATAAGCGCTCCAATAATAAAGACAATAAAATTAAAAATAAAAGTAAATAATGAAATTGGTAAATGAAAATAATGATTTAAAAACAAAGAAATACCTGTTGTCCCACCACTTAATAAATGTCCTGGAACAATAAATAAAATAACCGCAAGTGCAAGTAACGTATTTCCAAGTAATATACTAAGAATATCTTTTTTATTTGTTTTCATAAATTCCTCCATAAAAAAAACACACTGTTTTTTCCCTAACAATGTGGATCAAAGCATTCGCTTAATACGTTTGTATTATAGCATATACAAAATTCTTGTCTAGAATTTTGTATAAAAATAAAAACAATAAATCAAGATTTGTATAAATAAAATCAACGGTATACCTATATAAAATTTCATATGTTTCGTTTTATGATGAAAACAATACATACCTAAATAGCTTCCTAAACTTCCACCTATCAAAGCCACAAAAAGCAAAGTATTTTCAGAAATACGATATTTTTGTTTTTTTGCTTTTGCTTTATCAAGACCCATTATCAAAAAGCCTAATACATTTATTATTACTAAATAAATCATTAACAATCTCCTAATGAATACTGACATATTGTTTCTTTGATTACATAATAATTCATTTGTGTAACAACTAAATCATCTAGCTTACAATGAAACAAATAACTTAAAGCACATAAATGTTCTAAATTAGGTAATGACTTGCCTTTTAGCCATTTATAAACACTTTGTTTACAAGAAAGTCCTAGATAAGTCTGAATATCTTGAACACAATAGCCACCTTGATTCATATACTTTTGTATTTGTTTGCCTGTTTTTTCTAAATTGATATAAGGATACATTACTTTTCTCCTTTATAATTTTTTCATTAATCTTCGAATATGACATTCAAAAATAACATACATACCAAAATAAATAGCTTCTGAACATACAGCAATCGAAAACATCAACATAACCAACGCCGCTAACGGACCATAAACGTTGCTATAATCAACAATGGAAAAATAAATAGATAAAATACCTATAATCAATTCAATCAATAATGTTGCAACGACTGTTCCTTTAATTGTATCTAAAAAATCTACATTTTGATCAGGAATGATTTTATATAATAAAAATAAAATAACAAAAATAATGATAAATAAGAATAAAACTCTTGTTATAAAATTATGTTGATCAATAAAGATAATCTTAAAAAACGGAAAAATAATCAATAAAGAAATCACTGCAAGTATTAAAATAAAGATAAGAATGGTTTTTAAAAAAGTAATTCCTTGATCAATGAAAAATGGATATTCTTTATCATTAGGAAACATATTTTTAGAAATACGATGTAACTGATAAAAACCTCTACTTACAACAAAGATAGACGCTATTAAAGTGGTTATAGTTGTTATTGATAAAGAACGTGGTTCTATCAGTTGAATAACCATTTTTGTCACATCCGGTCTTAAATAATATGATAAAATTTCTTGTGCTGTTTTAATATCTAAAGGAAAAAACGGTGTAAAAAAAGCCAATAATGTACATATTGGGATAATTGAAAGTATCATATAATAAGCAAAAGACAAAGCAGATGCAGGTGGTACTTTATAGCGGTAATCTAAATAATATCCATATATAAAATTAAAAATACTTCTTAATTTTTCCATAGCCGTCCCTCCTTATTAGATAGTATACCATATTCTTTATGAAAAAAAGCTCCTAAGAGCTTTTATCCATTATATTTTAATACAAAATAATTTTTCTTTCCTCGACGAATAACTGTTTTGCTTTTTCCAAAAGCATCTTCTTTTTTAACAGTAAATTCTAAATCTTTAATACGTTCACCATTGATTAAAACAGATCCCCCATTAACAAATTCTCTCGCTTCTCTTTTACTTTTAGCAGCTCCAACTAAAATTAAAGCGTCTAAAATATTCATTTCATTTTCTTCAGTTTCAACTGTTGGTACACCTTCAAAAGCAACATCAACTTGTTCTAAAGTTAAATTTTGAATTTGACCAGAGAATAATGTTTGTGAAACTTGAACTGCTTCTTCATAAGCTCCTTCACCATGTAAGAATGTAATAACTTCTCTAGCTAAAGCTTTATGTGCTTCTCTTAAATGAGGTTGTGTTTTATTTTTTTCTTCTAATTCCATAATTTCTTCTGGTGTTAAGAAAGTTAAGAATTTTAAGTAATCAATAACTTTATCATCTTCTGAATTAATAAAGAATTGATACATTTCATAAGGAGAAGTTTTTTCTCGATCTAACCAAATCGCTTTACCATTTGTTTTACCAAATTTTGTTCCATCACTTTTAGTTAAAAGTGGCATTGTAAAACCATAGGCTTCTTTTCCAGTTTTCTTTCTAATTAATTCAATACCAGCAGTAATATTTCCCCATTGGTCTTGCCCAGCAACTTGTAATTGACAATTTTTATTTTCATGTAACCAGTAGAAATCCATTGCTTGCATGATCATATAAGAAAATTCAGTATAAGTAATACCTAAATCTAATCTTCTTTTTACAATGTCTTTATTCAACATATAATTGACATTGAAATATTTACCATAATCTCTTAAAAAGTCAATAAAGTTTAAATCTTTTGACCAATCATAGTTATTAACCACTTCAAAACCAAAAATCTTTTGAGCTTGTGCTTTTAAACAGTCAAAGTTATGTTGGACTTGTTCCTTTGTAATCATTGGTCTTTCTGTATCAGGTTTAGGATCACCAATTAATCCTGTTGCTCCTCCAACTAATAAAATTGGATTATGCCCGGCATCTTTTAATCTTTTACTAATTAAAAATGATGAAAAGTGCCCAATGTGCAAACTATCTCCTGTTGGATCAGTTCCAATATAGAAAGTTAATCCTCCATTATTTAATTTTTCTTCAATTTCTGGAGAACTGACATCTTTAATTAATCCTCTCCAAACTAATTCATCATAAATCTTCATAATTTCCTCCTTGAAATAAAAAACTCATTCCCATAGGAACGAGTTGATCGCGGTACCATCCTAAATTCATGTCAAAGACATACACTCAAGTAGATAACGGCTTGCACCGTCTAAGCTTTGCACTTAGAAGCTCCAGAGTGTATTCATATTACCTCTTGGCTTGTTTCCACCAACCACAAGCTCTCTATAACAATTAAGTAATATTACTTGTCTCCTTCATTGCTGTAAATACATCATATTAAATTTCATATTCAAAGTCAAGTGAATATAAAAATAAACCACTTTCGTGGTTTATTGAATAGTTGATTTACGATAAATATTTGTATAGCCTACGCACACTTCTTTTGTTTCTAATTCTTCTTGATTTAAAATTTTAGTAAGTAAACGTACAGCCAACGCACCCATATCATAAATTGGAAGATGAATCGTTGATAGTGATGGTCTACAAATAAGTGAGTAGCTTGTATCCATCATAGCCATAACTTCCATATCATCTGGAATGCTTATGTTATTATCGATTGCTGCATTAACAACTGCAACCCCTTCTTTATCATAACTTGCAAAAACTAAATCATGTTTATGATTTCTAAAATGTTCAACAAATTGTGTATAGCTTTCTTCATAGTGAGTAGAAGTATTAATAACCTGTGTTGACTCATCAAATGGTAATTGATGATCTTGATAAGCTTTTTTCATTCCTTCAATCAAATCAACTGTACGAATAAGATTTTGTTGAGGACTTACAAAAATAATATCATTTTTACCTTTTTCTAAATAATTATTAACAATATCATATGTAATCTTTTGTGCATCAACATAAACAGAACCTATCGATTCATCACTTACTTGCATTCCAATAACAACTGCCGGAATACTATGTTTTTTAACAAGTTCAATTTGTTGATCAATATTATCGTTATTAAATAATATAACTCCATCGGCTCTTGTGCGAATGACTTTTTCCATAACGTCGTCCATTGGACCATTTCCAATATCATCTGTTGTATAAATCGTAATATTGTAATCCAATGTTCTACCAGCATCACCAATACCACCAATCATATCTTTTACATGAGCAAATAATGATTGTGGGAAGATAATTGCAATAGTTGTAGTTTTGTTTGTCGCAAGACCTCGAGCAATTTGATTAGGTTTGAAGTTTAGTTCATCAATAACCTTCATTACCTTTTCTTTAGTTTTTTCACGAACAACTGATGACCCATTAATAACACGAGATACAGTTGCAAGAGAAACGCCTGCTTCTCTTGCAACATCATAAATCGTTGCTTTTTTCATTAGTCTTTTAAATCATCGATAATGACATTTAAATCATCTTCAATGTCATTAATTTCATCTTCTAAATCAGAAAAATCATCAAATTCTTGTTCGCTCATTTTTTCTTTAACTTCATTAATTTTATCATTCACTTGGACAATAACATTATCAACTTGATCTTTTAACTTAGAATATTGGTCGCTATCTTGTAATTTTGTTACAACATCATCAAATTTATCTTTTAATTCATTTAATTTTTCTAAAGAACTATCTTTAAAGTCATCAACATCAAATTCATCAACTGTTTTTTTAATACTATCAATTGTTTCACTAATTAATTTTTGATAGTCTTCAACTGTCATTTCTTTAGCACTATCAAGAGTTTCTTTTCCTTTACCTTTTAATTCTTCTCTTAACTCGCTTCCTTTTTTTGGTGCCAATAACATCCCAGCAAGAGCACCAATTCCTAAAGTTGTTAAAAATCTTCCTAATTTCATATTATCTCACCTTTCTATTTTTTCTTAATAAAGCTCATCATCATTTTCAATGGATTAAACTTTGGTCTTTGAGGATCAAAGAACTTTGCAACTGTTTCTACAGGCGCATTTAATAAGTCTAATTTGTAATTGACATCATCTAAGATTTTATCAACTCTTTTCAATGTATCTTGTGCCATTTCAACAGTATCCCCTGTTTGTTTAATTGCTGTTGATGTACGAATAAACAACACCCCTAAAGCAACTAAACAAAATGCACCTGCTAAAATTAAAACACAGTAACAAATGTCCATTGTTGTCATAAACATCCCTCTACTTTCATTAATAATTGTACCATAATTTACTCTTTTTATATAGATTTTTTGGCTTCAATCAACATTTCTTCAAATTTATAAATATCTTTACTACTCATAAATAAGAATACACAGTTATCATATTGCATTAATTCTTTAACACCTGCTTCATCTTCAGTAATGACTTTAGCACGTGCACTATTTTTTGAAATATCATAGATATCAATATCAATACCGTCTTCATGTTTTGCATTTTCTGGGAATGGACAGAAATATGGGTAATCCGCTTTATCCATTTCTTGAGCAAATTCTTTAGCAAAACGCGCTCCCCTTGAAAAACGATCTGGTTGGAAAATGGCAACGATTTTCTTACCAGGATATCTCACTCTTGTTGCTTCAATAACATATCTGATTGCAGTTGGATGATGTGCATAATCGTCAACAAAAACATTGTTTCCTTGAGTTTTTACAGTATAACGACGTTTTGTTCCTTTGAATGTTTGAAGTTTACTTAAAATATAGTCATAAGACATATCTTCTAAATAACCAAGAGTAATAATAGCTAATGAATTATATAACATATGCATTCCAAATAATGGTATGTTAAAATGTCCAAATAATTCTTGATGAATATAAACATCAAATGATAATCCTTGTGGTGTTTCTAAAACATTAACAGCGCGAACATCATTATTTTCACCTAAACCAAATCTTAAAACGTGTTTTTCAAAATGAATTTTCTTAATGTTAGGGTCATCTCCCCAAACAATAACTGTTTTCTTAACTTGCTTAGCAAATTGTTCAAAAGATTGAATATATCTTTCAAGATTTCCAAAATAATCAACATGGTCTAATTCAATGTTATTAATAATGGCATAATCTGGATGATAATGTAAGAAATGATCTTGGAATTCACACGTTTCTGAAATAAAATATTTACTTCCTACTTGTCCATGTCCAGTTCCATCACCAATTAAAACAGATGTTTTATCAAAATCTTCAAATAAATGGTAAGCCATACCTGTTGTTGTTGTTTTTCCATGTGTTCCTGCAACAGCAATAGAAACATAATGTTCCATAAAATCAGCTAAGAAATCATAATATCTTGTACACTTTACATTTGGATTTTCTAAAGCTGCTTTGACTTCTTCATTAGATTCATCAAAAGCATTACCAATAATTACGTGATAACCATCCTTTATATTATCTTTATTGAATGAATAAATTGGAATATTTCTTTTTCTCAATTCATCTTCAATAAATATATATTTATCAATATCACTTCCAGCAACTTCGTTCCCTAATTCATATAAAATTGTTGCTAGTGGAGCCATTCCTGACCCTTTAATTCCTATAAAATAATACATACTTGTCACCTCGCTAACTATTCTATCACAAATTGATTTCTTTTTCTTTGTTAAGTGTATATTTTTTAAAAAAAACGAGCAAAGCCCGTTTTGAAACATTCTATGTAAGTTTAAACCCCTAAACTAATACGAATACATTTATTAATACGTTCCATTTCTAATGGCGTTAATTCCCCTATTTTTCTAATCAACCGTGATTTATCAATGGTCCTCATTTGTTCAAGCAAGGCAATTGAATTTTCTTTTAAATCATCTCTTGATTTAATAAATGTATGGGTAGGAATATTTTTCTTTTTAGATGATGTCAAAGGTGAAATAATAATAGTTGTACTAAATCGATTCCCACTATCATTTTGAATAACAACAACAGGTCGAATTCCAGATTGTTCACTTCCTACACCTACACTCAAATCAGCATAAAACAAATCTCCTCTTTTTACTTCCATATAATTCATCCTTTCTTTTGATATTATTATATAATTTCTTGTTGACAAAATTTGTCTATTTAAAGAGGCTTTAAAAATATTTTTTCACTTTAAAAGTTTACTCATTTTTTTCTTTTTTAAATAATATAAATATCTTTTGTAAATGAATTTAAAACCTGACATCCATCTTTTGTCACCATAACTAGATCTTCTACACGTACTCCGAAATTTCCTTCTAAATAAATACCTGGTTCAATTGAAAAAATCATTCCTTCTTCAACTTCCATTTCATTTACCGAAGAGACATCTCCATATTCATGAACATCTCGACCAATAAAATGTCCTAAACGGTGTGTAAAATATTTTCCATAGCCTTCATCACTGATGACTTTTCTTGCACACTTATCAATATCTGATAATTTAACTCCTGGTTTGATCATTGCTTCTGCAGCTTCATTTGCTTTTTTTACAATTTCATAAACTTTAATTTCTTCTTCCAAAATACCTTCATAAAAGAATGTACGTGTCATATCAGAACAATACCCTTTATAAACACATCCCATGTCAATCAGTACACAATCACCTTTTCTAAGTAGTGTATCATCATTTTCATGATGTGGATCAGCAGCGTTTTTACCAAATGCAACAATCGCCCCATAACAAGTAGAATGATGATTGAAAAATAATTCATCTAATTTTTTAGCAAGTTGTTTTTCTGTCACGCCTTCTTGAATGAATGGAATGATTTCTTCCATAACAGCATCATTGATTTTACTTGATTCAATCATTAAAACTTGTTCTTGTAAATCTTTTTTCATGCGTACGAGATCAACACATGGTGAAGCATTGATATACTTTGCATCTGGGAGTTTTTTCATAAGATCTAACAAGAAATGTGAGGCCCAATTTTTATCAATTCCAATTCTTCCTGGAAAATGCATTTCATCAACAATTGTTTGAATAGCATCTTGTCCATCTTTATGCCAAACAATGTTAACATCTAAATCATGATCCAAATAAAATAAATCATTCATGAATAAGGTATGATTTCCATGTTTTGAAATCATGAAAACAAACATTCTTTCATGCGGATCATTATAGTATCCTGTACAATAAGCAATTGATTGAGGATCACTTATTAAAAAGTAATCCAATCTTGCTTCTTCCATTAAATCAAGTATTTCTTGTATACGATCGTTATTCATCTTTTAAAACTCCAATACCTAATTCTTTTAATTGATCTTCTTCTACACTGTTTGGTGCTTTAGACATTGGACATGTTGCACTGGCATTTTTAGGGAAAGCAATAACATCTCTAATAGAATCACTTTCAGTAAGTAACATGGCAAGACGATCTAATCCTAAAGCAAATCCTCCATGTGGTGGTGTCCCATATTTTAATGCATCAACAAACCAACCAAATTTATTTCTTACTTGTTCATCTGTTAAACTTAAAGCTTTGAAAGCTCTTTGTTGTAAGTCTTGTTCGTAAATACGTTGAGAACCTCCACCAAGTTCAAAACCATTTAAGACAATATCATAGGCATCAGCAAGACAATTTGCTGGATCTGTATCTATTTTATCTAAATCTGATTCTTTAGGTCTTGTAAATGGATGATGCATTGCATAATATCTTTGAGTTTCATCATCATATTCAAACATTGGGAAATCAACAACCCATAATAATCCTAATTCTTTTGGATCATATAAATTTAATTCTTTTCCTAAATGATTACGTAAAGCAGCTAAAGCATCACAAACAACCATATATTTTGTATCCGATACAAATAATAATAAGTCGTTATCTTCACCATTCATTGCTTCAATTAATCTTTGCATTTGTTCTTCGCTAAAGAATTTAGCAATTGGTCCTTCACCAACACCATTATTTACTTTTAACCAAGCAAGACCTTTTGCTTTATATGTTTTTGCAAGTTCTGTTAATTGATCAATTTTCTTTCTTGAATAATCACTTGCATGATTTTTAACATTAATCCCTTTAACATATCCATTATTTTCTAAAGCTGATTTAAATACCATAAAATCAACATCTTTAACAACTTCATTTAAGTTAACAAGTTTCATATCAAAACGGATATCTGGTTTATCAATACCATATGTTTCCATCGCTTCATGCCAAGTCATACGTGGAAGTGGTAACTTAACATCAACACCTTTTACATCTTTGATGACTTTAGCTACCATATTTTCACCAACTTCGATGATTTCATCTGTAGTCATAAATGACATTTCAACATCAACTTGAGTAAATTCTGGTTGACGATCCGCTCTTAAATCTTCATCTCTGAAACAACGAGCAATTTGGTAATATTTTTCAAAACCAGCAACCATTAATAATTGTTTAAATAATTGAGGTGATTGTGGTAAAGCATAGAAATCACCATGATGTACACGTGAAGGTACCAAGAAATCTCTTGCTCCTTCAGGAGTTGATCTGTTTAAATAAGGTGTTTCAATATCCACAAAATCATGATTATCTAAGTATTCTCTAATACTTCTTGTAATTTTATGTCTTGTTAGAATTTTATTTTGCATAACAGGTCTTCTTAAATCAAGATAACGATATTGCATTCTTGTTTCTTCTAAAGCATCTGTATCATCTGCAACAATAATTGGTGTCGTATTGGCTGTATTGATGATTTTGATTTCTGATGCATCAACTTCAATATCTCCTGTAGGCATATTTGGATTTTTGCTAGAACGTTCTACAACAGTTCCTTTAACATATAAAATATATTCATTTTTAATATCTTTTGAAATATTTTCCATTTCTTCATTGATAATAATTTGTGTAATTCCATAACGGTCTCTTAAATCAATAAATACAAGAGCTCCTAAATTTCTCTTTTTAGCAACCCATCCTTTTAGTTCAACTGTTTGTCCAACATTTTCTAAACGAAGTTCACCGTTATTATGTGTTCTATTCATGTTCATGTCCTCCACTTAAATGATTTTCAATATGTGCCAAAATATTTTCTAATGGTACTACAACTTGTTCTTTATCATGATTACATTTAATATTAACCACTTCATTTTTTACTTCTTCTTCCCCTAAAATAATAGAGAAATGTGCATTAAAACGATCTGCTGATTTAAATTGTCCTTTTAAGCCACGAGATACATGATCCATTTCACATGTAAAGCCATTTGCTCTTAACATCGCAATAATTTGCATAGCAAGATCTTTTGCTTCTTCGCCTAAAGGCATAATATAACAATCTAAACCATTTTCGTCTTCATCTTCTTCATCATCTAAAGCAAGAAGGAGTCTTTCCATACCAAAAGCAAAGCCAACACCAGGTGTAGCCGGTCCACCAATTTCTTCGATTAAACCATTGTAGCGTCCACCACCACCAACAGTAGCTCCAGCACCTAATTTTGGATCATCAGAAATGATTTCAAAAACAGTATGAGAATAATAATCTAATCCTCTTACTAAATTTGTATCAATAACATAATCAATTTCTAAATCATCTAATAAAGAACATACTTTATCAAAATGATTTTTAGCACTTTCGCTTAAATAATCAATTGTTTTCGGTGCTGTTTTCATAGCTGGATGTTTCGCATCCACTTTGCAATCTAAAATACGTAAAGGATTCTTTTCAAAACGTGCTTTACAATCTTCGCATAAGTCATCTAAATGGCCTCTAAAATGATCTTTTAAAGCTTCACGATAAGCATCTCTTGATTCATTATCACCTAAAGAGTTGATATGAAGTGTGACATTTTGAAGTCCTAATGCTTCAACAACAGTCACTGCCATAAGCATACATTCAACATCTACATAAGGCGATTCAACACCTAACATTTCTACCCCAAATTGGTGGAATTGTCTTTGTCGACCATTTTGAGGTCTTTCATATCTAAACATTGGTCCCATATAATAAACTTTTTGTAGTTTTTCTGGTAAACCATACATTTTATTTTCTACATAAGCTCTTGCAATACCAGAAGTTCCTTCTGGTCTAAGTGAAATATATCTTCCTTTTTTATCTTGAAAAGTATACATTTCTTTAGAAACAACATCACTTGTATCCCCAACAGCTCTGTTAAATAATTCAGCATGTTCGAAAATTGGTGTTCTCATTTCTTTGACATTATAATTAGCGGCAATCGTTCTTAACAATTGTTCTAATTTAATCCATTTTTCACTTTGTCCTGGTAAAATATCTACCGTACCTCTTGGTGCACTATATCCCATTATTTTTCCTCCTTAAAATATAAAAACGCCCTCATAAGGACGTTTCAACGCGGTACCACCTTAATTCGTATTTTCATACGCACTTTCATCTTAACGCGATTAACGATTACTCTTTTCAAGTAATTCCTCACAAGTGTCCCATAGCTTCCATACAAAGATTTTCACCAACCATCTTCTCTCTAACTATTTCCACTATTTAATCTTGCTCAATGGATTACAAAGATTATATAAAATAATGACTAAAAAATCAATTCCTATTTCTAGCATCTATAGTATACCACGTTTTTTAATCCTTTATGTCTCAAATTTGTCTCATTTTTGTTCCATTTTTGAAAGACGATACTCTTCTACAATAAATTGTGACAGATCTTCTTTTAAACTATGGTTATCATAATAAACAAGACGTGTTTTCTTCTTTCTAGCAATATCATTCAATTTTAAAAGATAACTTTCAACAGGTTTTATTTTTTCATTTTGACTATAAACAACAAGAAGCTGATAGAAATCTTCTACCAGCTTTTTGCCAACTTGATCATTATATAAAATATTTATTGCACGACGATCAATCATTATAAATCAATATCACATAAGTTAGAAGCATATCCAATATAACTTGCAGGTGTCATATCTAATAAAGTTTGACGATCTTCATCTGATAAAACATCTAATCCTTTCGCAAATTCCATAATTGCTTCTTGTGAAATATTTTTACCTCTTGTAAGTTCTTTTAATTGATCATAGGCATCAGAAATACCATATTTTCTAAGCATTGTTTGAATTGGTTCAGCAAGAACTTCCCATTTTTCATTTAAGTCAGCTGCAAGTTTATCTTTATTAACAACACATTTAGCTAAACCATTTGTTGTTTCACTAATTGCTTGTAAAGAATAACCAAAAGCTAAACCAATATTTCTTTGACTTGAACTATCTGATAAATCTCTTTGCATACGTGATCTAGGTAATTTGTTTGATAAACCAACACAAATATTATTAGACATATCAACATTTGCTTCTGAGTTTTCAAAACGAATTGGATTGACTTTATGAGGCATTGTACTACTTCCTACTTCTCCTTTTACAGGAATTTGTTTGAAGTATTCCATTGAAATGTATAACCACATATCAACATCAAAATCCACTAACACATTATTGAAATGACGAATACCATCTAAAATATGACATGTATAATCATGGCTTTCAATTTGTGTTGTTAAAGGATTGTAAGTTAACCCTAAATATTCTTCTACAAATTTTTTATTAAGAGTTTGCCAATCTAATTGAGGAAATGCTGTTAAAATAGCACTATAGTTTCCTGTTGCCCCATTAAATTTAGCTTTAATTTTAATATTTTCAATATTTTCAATGCTTGAAGTAAAACGATAAGCATAAACTTTAAATTCCTTACCAATTGTTGTTGGTGTGGCAGGTTGACCATGAGTATGAGCTAACATCGCATCATTTTTATGTTCAACAGCCCATTTATTAATAACAGCAGTAAATTCTTTTGCTTTCTTTAACCAAACATCATTTAAACCATGTTTGATCATACAAGCATAAGATGTATTATTAATATCTTCTGAAGTACATCCAATATGAACAAAACTGATTAAATAATCATAACCCATATCTTTTAATTGATTTCCAATGAAATATTCTACTGCTTTAACATCATGTCTTGTAACAGCTTCAATATCTTTGATTGCTTTAAAAGAATCATAATTGAAATCTTTTGAAATAGCTTCGATTTGTCCTAAGTTATCTTTGTCAAATTTAGAAAGAACATCACTTTCTACATTTTCAATTAAAAATTTTAACCATTGAATTTCAACAAAAACACGATATTTCACTAAAGCATATTCAGAAAAATATTCACCTAAAGCATCTTTAATACCTGCATAACGTCCATCTAAAGGACTTAATGTAAAACATTCAAATTGTTGTTTATCCATTCTATTTACCACCTCTAAAATAATTTACACCAGCTTCAAATAATTTTTGATCCATTTCACCATAAACATTTTTAAAACGGTTTTCTCCTTGACGTTCACTATGTCCCATCTTACCAAGAACACGACCATCACGAGAAACAATACCTTCAATAGCATACATTGAACCATTAGGATTGTATGGTGTTTGCATTGTGACTTTACGATTAGGATCAACATATTGAGAGAATACTTGTCCATTAGCGAATAATTCATCAATAACTTCTTTAGGAGCAACAAAACGTCCTTCTCCATGAGAAATAGGAATAACATGAACATCCCCCACATTAACATTAGCAAGCCATGGTGATTTAACAGAACCAATACGTGTATCTACAAATTGAGATAAGTGACGACCAATCGTATTGAATGTAAGAGTAGCGTCATTTTCCGACATATCTCTAATTTCACCATATGGAAGTAATCCTAATTTAATAAGTGCTTGGAATCCATTACAAATACCAATCATTAAACCATCTCTATTATCTAATAAATCACTAATTGCTGCTTTTAATCTTGGATTTCTTAAAACTGTTGCAATAAATTTACCTGAACCTTCAGGTTCATCACCAGCAGAGAATCCTCCTGGTAGCATCACAATATTAGCACGTTTGATAGCATTTTCCAATTCATCAATCGATGTTTTTAACATTTCTTCTGTTTTATTTCTAATTAAGACAAGTTCAACCTTTGCCCCTGCTTTTTCAAAAGCACGTTTTGAATCATATTCACAGTTTGTTCCTGGGAATACTGGAATAACAACTAAAGGTGTTTCAATATATTGTTTTGCTTTTAAAGTTGATCTTGTTTTACATTCAGCAACTTTAATTTCTTGTGTAGGTGCTTTTTCTCTTGTTGGATAAACACTTTCTAATGGTGCTTTATTGATTGCGTAAGCTTCTTGAATAGAAATTGTATCCATTCCATAAGAGAATTTTTCACTATCATTTAAAGTAGCCACTACTCTATAATCTAAACCTACTAAATCTTTTTCAGATTTCACTTCAACAATAATATTTCCATAATTCTTTTCAACATAAGAAGCAAGAGTATGATCTGTATTGAAAGCAGCTCCTAAACCATTACCAAAAGCCATTTTACAAACAGCTTCGAGTACACCACCATCTTTAACTGTATATGCAGAATAAATTTTCTTTTGTTTCATTAAATCTTGAATAGCATCATATTGTTTTTGTAAATGATCAAAATCAAAGACTCTAAATTGATCTTTTTTAATTTGAACTTCCGCTAAAATATGTCCTGCTTCTTTTGCTTCTGGTGTCATAACATCATGAACATCACTTGCTGTAATAGCAAAAGAAACAAGTGTTGGTGGAACTGAAATATTTTCAAATGTTCCTGACATTGAATCTTTACCACCAATTGATGGAAGTTTTAATTCTTGTTGAACACGATTAGCTCCAAGTAAAGCAGCTAATGGTTTACCCCAACGTTTTGGATCATCTAATAATTTTTCAAAATATTCTTGGAATGAAAAACGAATTGTATGATAGTTTCCACCCATGGCAACGATCTTAGCAACACTTTCAACAACAGCATACATAGCTCCATGATATGGTGACCATTTAGAAATCTTAGGATTATACCCATAAGCCATTAATGAAGCAGTTGTTGTTTCTTTTCCTAAAACAGGAATTAAAGCAGCCATACCTTCTGTTTCTGTGTGATATGTACGTCCACCATAAGGAGATAAAACTGTACCATTTCCAATAGATGAGTCAAATCTTTCAACAAGACCTTTTTGTGAAGCAACAGATAATCTTGATAATACTTCTTTTGTTGTACCAACAAAATCATTTCTTTCTTCTTCATCAAAAGGTGTACTTTCAAAGTTTGGTAATTCAACTTCAATATTTTGATAACGTTTTGCCCCTGCAGCATCTAAGAAATCACGAGAAATATTAACAATATCTTTACCCATGTGCTTCATTACTAAACGATTTGTATCTGTAACAGTTGCCACTTGAACAACTTCTAAGTTTTCTTTTGTACATTCTTCTTTAATGAAATCAACATCATAGTCATTGACAACAATGGCCATACGTTCTTGTGATTCACTAATAGCAAGTTCTGTACCTGTTAAACCATCATATTTTTTCAAAACAGCATCTAAATCAATATCAAGCCCTGGAGCCAGTTCACCAACGGCAACACAAACTCCACCAGCTCCAAAGTCATTACATCTAACAACTTTTTCTGAGACCGCTTTATTTCTAAATAATCTTTGAATTTTTCTTTCTTCAACAGGATTTCCTTTTTGAACTTCAGCACCTGCTGTTTCAATAGATTTTACGTCATGTGATTTTGAAGAACCGGTAGCACCACCGATACCATCACGTCCTGTGCGTCCCCCAATTAATAAGACGATTTGTCCATTTTGTGGTTCTAAACGTTTTACTTGTTCTTTTGGTGCAGCAGCCACAACAGCTCCTACTTCCATACGTTTAGCGATATAACCTTCATCGTATATTTCATGAACATAACCTGTTGTTAAACCGATTTGGTTACCATAACTTGAAAAACCATGAGCGGCTTCTTGACAAATTTTTCTTTGTGGTAATTTACCTGGCGTTGTTTCTGCCAATGTTTTTCTTGGATCACCTGCTCCAGTAATACGCATTGATTGGTAAACATAAGCACGTCCTGAAAGTGGGTCACGAATAGCTCCACCTAAACATGTAGCAGCTCCCCCAAATGGTTCGATTTCTGTAGGATGGTTATGTGTTTCATTTTTAAACATTAATAACCATTGTTCATCTCCTTGATTTGTATGAACAGTGATTTCAATAGAACATGCATTAATTTCTTCAGAAACTTCCATATCATCAAGATATCCTTTTTTACGAAGTTCTTTCATTGAAATAGTTGCAAGATCCATTAAAGTAAGAGGTCTTGTTGTATTTACCCCATAAACTGCATGTCTACTTGTTTTATAGCTTTCAATATCTTTTTCTAAGATTTCTTTAAAAGCACCATTTTGAATATCAATATCTGTAATAACTGTCGCAAATGTTGTATGACGACAGTGATCTGACCAATATGTATCTAATACTTTAATTTCTGTTTCAGTAGGATCTCTATGTTCTTCATTTTTAAAGTAATCTTGTGTTACTTTTAAATCATCAAGATTCATAGCCATTCCATTATCTTTTAAGAATTGATTTAATCCTGTTTCATCTAAATCATTAAATCCAGTTAAAGTTGGTACAGATTTAATATCAGGTGTTTCATCATTTAAATGTTCTGGTTTTTCTAAAGAAGCAATTCTTTGATCAACAGGGTTAATTAAATAATGTTTGATTTGATTTAAAACATCTTCATTTTTATCAATGTCTACTACAATAAGTTTGGCACATCTTACTTTTGTTGAAGATGTTCCTGTTAGAATTTGGAAACATTGTTCGCATGAATCAGCACGTTGATCATATTGACCTGGTAAAAATTCAATTGCGAAAACAGATTCTTTTTCACTCATTGGAAATGTTTCATCATAAACATGATCCACCATTGGTTCAGCAAGAATTGTATTAATTCCTTGTTGTAAGATTTCTTCACTAATTCCTTGTACATCATAACGATGAACAATACGAAGTGAATGAATCGTTAAACCTAATTGTTCAACGAGGTTGGTTTGAATTTCATGCGCTTCTGTTGCGTATTCTTTTCTTTTTTCTACATAAATTCTTCTTACATTTGTCATAGAGTTCTCTCCTATCTAAGTCCAATATCATGACGATAGTACATACCATCGAATGTAATAATTGTAGCAGTTTCATAGACTTTCGCAAGTGCTTCTTGTAAATTTGCTCCTCTTGCACACACATTTAAAACACGTCCACCATTTGTGACAAGTTTACCATCTTTTAAAGCTGTTCCCGCATGGAAAACAACAATATCATCACTTACTTTGTCAATATTTTTAATTTCAATTCCTTTTTCATATTTACCTGGATATCCACCACTTGCTAGAACAAGACAAGCCACGTGGTCATCTGACCATTTGACATCTACTTGATCTAAAGTATAAGTCGCACAAGCATCCATGATTTCATAAAGATCACTTTCTAAACGAAGAAGGATTGATTGTGTTTCAGGATCACCAAAACGGACATTAAATTCAAGTACTTTCGCTTGATTATTTTCAATCATTAAACCAATGAAAACAACTCCACGATAGTCCATTTGATCTTCTTTAAGTCCTTGCATAAATGGATCAAGAATATCTTTTTTTAAGACTTCGTCCATACCTTCTGGTAAAAATGGATTTGGAGAAACAGTTCCCATACCACCTGTATTAGGTCCTTTATTTCCATCAAAGATTTGTTTATGATCTTTTGCTGAAACCATTGGTACAATTGTTTTACCATCAGTAAAACAAAGTAAAGAACATTCAAATCCTGTTAAGAATTCTTCTAATACAACTTTACTTCCGGCACCATCTAAAGCACCATCAACCATCATGTCTTTTAAAGTAGATATGGCATCTTCTTTATTTTCAACAATGACAACACCTTTTCCAGCAGCTAAACCATCTGCTTTGATAACTAATGGAAAATCAAAATGATCAACTTCTTTACAAGCTTTTTCAAAGTCTGTGACTTCGACATATTTTGCTGTAGGAATATGATGTCTGACCATAAAATCTTTAGAGTAAGCTTTGCTTCCTTCTAAAGTTGCCGCCTTTTTTTGAGGACCAAAAGCTTTATAACCCGCTTTTTCAATATCATCAGCAAGCCCTTTACATAAAGGAACTTCTGGACCGATGACAGTTAAATCAATTTGATTTTTTTTAATAAAATCAACAATAAATTCATTATCTTCTACTGAACCAGGTACACATGTACCTAAACTTGCAATACCAGGATTTCCTGGTATTGCATAAAGTTCAGTTACTTTTGGACTTTGTTTTAATTTATAAGCAATCGCATGTTCACGACCACCACTACCGATTACAAGAACTTTCATATAAGCCTCCTAGTGTCTAAAGTGTCTATATCCGCTAAATACCATAGGGATATTTTTTTCATTACATAAATCAATTGAATCTTGATCTCTAATTGAACCACCTGGTTGAATAATTGCTTGAACACCTGCATCTGCAGCCACTTGAACACAGTCATTGAATGGGAAGAAAGCATCTGAAGCAAGTACTGAACCATTGAAATCTTTATCTGGATTATTATGAATAGCATTTTCTAAAGCCCATACTCTTGATGTTTGTCCTCCACCAATAGCAAGTGTTACACCATTTTTAACAATACAGATCGCATTTGATTTTACATATTTAACAACTTTCATACCAAATTCCATATCTGTAAGTTGTTCTTTTGTAGGTTGTGCATTTGTCACAACTTTCATTTCATCAATCATTTTTGTATTTAATTCTTGAACTAATACTTTTCCTTCAAGATATTTAATATCATATTTAGCACCACGTGCATCTAAGTTTTTAAGTTTTAAAATACGTAAGTTTTTCTTTTTCTTTAAGATTTCTAAAGCATCATCATCAAAATCTGGTGCAGCTACGATTTCTAAGAAAATCTTATGCATTTGTTCAGCTGTTGCTTTATCGATTTTATAGTTAACAGCAACGATTCCACCAAAGATAGATTGAGGATCAGCTTCATAGGCTTTCATATAAGAATCATAACCTGTATTTCCAATAGCAACACCACAAGGAGTTGAATGTTTGATAGCTGCTGTAACGATTTGATCTCCAAATTCTCTAACAAGTGCAACAGCTCCATACAAATCGTTTACATTGTTAAATGAAATTTCTTTACCATGAAGTTGTTCATAATCTAATAAAGATTTTTGAACATAGCTATCTTCATATTTATTAGCTGCTTGTTGAGAGTTTTCACCATAACGTAAATGTTCTACTTTCTTTAATGAAAGATTTAATGTATCTGGGAATTGATCTCCAACTTGATCTGCAAAGTATCTTGAAATCATTGCATCATAAGCACCTGTCATAGAGAATGCTTTATAAGCAAGATTCATTCTGAAATCAAAATCAGTTGTATCATTTTTAATCGCATCTAAAACATTGTCATAATCTTTTGGATCTGTAACAATTAAAACATCTTTAAAGTTTTTAGCTGCTGAACGAATCATTGATGGTCCACCAATATCAATATTTTCAATCATATCTGGTAAATCTTTACCAGCTTTTAAAGCTTTTTCAAATTCATATAAGTTGACACATACTAAATCAATTGGATGAATGCCGTGTTTTTTAATTGTTTCAACATGACTAGGTAAATCTCGACGATATAAAAGTCCTCCATGTACCATTGGATGAAGTGTTTTAACGCGTCCATCTAACATTTCAGGAAATCCTGTCACATCATCAATTGCAATACAAGAAACCCCATTTTCTTGTAAAACTTTCATTGTACCTCCTGTTGATACAATTTCAAAACCTAATTCTACTAATCCTTTAGCAAAATCAACAACCCCATCTTTATTTGTAACTGAAATTAAAGCTCTTTTCATTTAAATTACCTTTGCCTTTCCATCAATAATTTTTATCTTATTATCACAATATAACCCTACAACTTCAGGTAATAATTTATGTTCAATCTCTAACACCCTTTTTTGAATATCATTCGCTGTATCTAAATCCGATATATCACAAGCAACTTGTTTAATAATCGGTCCCCCATCGACAATATTTGAAACAAAGTGCACAGTTGCCCCCGAAACCTTTGCACCACGTTGTAATACAGCTTCATGAACATGCATTCCATACATTCCTGGTCCACAAAAAGAAGGAATAAGGGAAGGATGAATGTTCATAATTTTATTTGGATATGCATCAATTAACTCATCCGTTAAAATTGCTAGATAACCCGCTAAGACAATAAAATCAATATTTCTTTCTTTTAACATCTTTACAATCAAAGCATCATCTTTTTTGACAACCGCTGTTTCAATCCCAGCATCTTTAGCTCTTTGTAAGCCATAAGCCTTTTGACGATTAGAAAGAACAAGAGCGATTTCGCCATTGATCTTTCCTTCGTTTTTGGCATCAATAATAGATTGTAAATCTGTTCCTCCACCAGAAACAAAGACCGCAAATTTTAGCATAGATCCACGCCCTTATCTCCTTCAACGATATTTCCAACAACATAGCATTTGTCTCCTGCATCTTCAATAGCTTTCATTGTTGCATCAACATCTTTTGGATTAACTGCAATTACCATACCAAGACCCATATTGAATGTGTTATACATCATATGTTCTTCAATATTTCCATTTTTTTGAATTAAATCAAATAAAGCTGGTACTGGATAACTATCTTTTTTAATAACTGCTCTTACATTTTCAGGAAGCATTCTTGGAACATTTTCAAAGAAACCTCCACCTGTAATATGAGAGCATCCTTTAATTCTAACACCCGCATTTTTTACATTTTTTAAAGCTTTTACATAAATACGTGTTGGTTCAATTAAAGCTTCTCCTAAAGTTTTTCCTAATTCATCATAGTATGCATCTAATGATTCTTTTGTCATTTCAAACACTTTTCTAACAAGTGAAAAACCATTTGAATGAACACCACTTGAAGCAATACCAATAAGTGTATCTCCTGCTTTAATTGTTGAACCATCAATAATATCTTTTTTATCAACAACACCTACAGCAAAACCAGCTAAATCATAATCATCTTCAGGCATTAAACCTGGATGTTCAGCAGTTTCACCACCAACTAAAGCACATTCAGATTGTAAACATCCTTCAGCAACACCACTTACAATTGAAGCAATCTTTTCAGGATAGTTTTTACCACAAGCAATATAATCTAAGAAGAAAAGTGGTTCTCCTCCAGAACAAGCAATATCATTGACACACATCGCTACAGCGTCAATACCAATTGTATCGTGTTTATCCATTACAAAAGCAAGTTTTACTTTTGTTCCACAACCATCTGTTCCTGATAATAAAACCGGTTCTTCCATATTTTTAATTCCGCTTAAATCAAAAGCACCTGCAAAACCACCAAGTCCTCCTAAGACTTCAGGACGCATTGTTTTTTTAACATGTTCTTTCATTAATTCTACTGATTTATAACCTGCTTCAATATCGACTCCAGCTTTTTTGTAATCCATCTTTATTCTCCTTAATTATTTATTTTGCATTCTTGCTAGAACTGCTTTATAAGTTTCAATTAAATCTCCAATATCTTGTCTAAATACATCTTTATCATATTTTTGGTTTGTATCAACATCCCATAAACGACATGAATCTGGTGAAATTTCATCAGCTAATAAAATTGTACCATCAGCTGTTTTACCAAATTCAATTTTAAAATCAACAAGTTTTAAATTCATTGATAAGAAGAATTCTTTTAATAATTCATTGATTTTTAATGTTGTTTCTTTGATGTATGCTAATTCTTCTCTTGTTGCAAGTTTTAAAGCAACAGCGTGATCATCATTGATTAATGGATCACCATATTCATCATTTTTATAACTCATTTCAAAGATTGGTTCATCTAAAACAATTCCTTCAGGTGCTCCTAATCTTCTACAGAAAGATCCAGTTGTAATATTTCTAATAATAACTTCTAATGGGAAGATATCTACTTTTTTAACTAAGATATCTCTTTCATTTAATTTTTTAATCATGTGTGTTTTGATTCCAGCTTCTTCTAACATATCAAAGATAATACAAGAGATTGTATTATTTAAAACACCTTTACCTTCAAACTTATCATGTTTAACACCATTTCCTGCTGTTGCATCATCTTTATAATGAATTAAATATTCATCTTCCTTTTCAGTTTTGTAAACTTGTTTTGCTTTTCCTTCATACAATAATTCTGCCATTTTTCTTTTCCCCCTATTTGTATTTTTCTATGACTTCATCGTTAGCTTTCATTGCGTCAGCTTCCATTTGTTTTCTTTCTTTAAGTAGCCCTTCTTTGATTTCACTATGTTTAATAGCCATAATTTGAAGTGCTAAATAAGCTGCATTTTTACTTCCATTAATAGCAACAGTCGCTACTGGAATACCCGAAGGCATTTGAACAATGGATAATAAAGCATCCATTCCATCTAAATTACTTCCTGCAATCGGAACACCAATAACAGGTAACACTGTTTGGCTGGCCACCACACCTGGAAGGGCAGCTGCCATTCCTGCAGCAGTAATAATAACTTCTGTTCCATCCGTTTCTGTTTCTTTAATAAAACTTGAAAGTCCTAAATGTGCTCTATGAGCAGATAAACAACGAACATTCACTTCAACACCATAATTTTTCAAAATCGAAATAGCTGGTTCAACTTTAGGTAAATCAGAAGTTGAACCCATGATAATAGCAACTTTCATCTTTCTCTCCTTTTTAGAATAATCCTATAATTTTTCCATCTTCATCAATATCCATATTGACAGCGGCTGGACGTTTTGGAAGTCCTGGCATACGCATAATATCACCAGAAATAGCAACCAAGAATCCTGCTCCAGCAGATGGAATAATATCATTGATTTTAACAGTAAATCCTGTTGGTCGACCAAGTAAAGAAGCTTGGTCAGATAATGAGTATTGTGTTTTAGCAACACAAATTGGTAATTGACTTAATCCTTGTTCTGTATATTTTTTAATTTTATTTTTTGCTTTCTTTGTAAATTCAACACCATCTCCACCATAGATTTCTTTAACAATTGTTTCAATCTTTTCTTCAATTGATAAATCTAAATCATAAAGTGGATGATAATTAGCTTCTTTTGTTTCTAAAATATTTAATAACTTTTCAGCAAGTTCGATTCCACCATCAGCACCTTTTTCCCAAACTTTACTAATAGCTACTTCAACACCAAGTTTCTTGCAACATTCATTTAATAATTGAAGTTCCGCTTCTGTGTCTGTTGGAAAAGCATTAATAGCAACGATACAAGGTAAATCGAATTTTGCAATGTTTTCAATATGCTTTTCTAAGTTTCCTAAACCAGCTTTTAAAGCTTCCAAATTTTCATTTCCTAAATCTTTTTTAGCAACACCACCATGCATTTTTAAAGCTCGAACAGTTGCAACAATAACAACTGCTTCAGGATTTAAATTTGCTTGACGACATTTAATATCTAAGAATTTTTCAGCTCCTAAATCAGCACCAAATCCAGCTTCAGTAATCGCATAATCCCCTAACTTGATAGCAAGTTGAGTGGCCATAACAGAGTTACATCCATGGGCAATATTTGCAAATGGACCCCCATGAACAAATACTGGTGTGTGATCTAAAGTTTGAACTAAATTTGGTTTAATCGCATCTTTTAATAAAAGTGTTACCGCTCCTGTTGCTTCAATATCATCAACAGTAACTGGTTTTCCATCATAAGTATAAGCGACAATCATTTTTGCAGCTCTTTGTTTTAAATCTTCTAAAGAAGTCGCTAAACAAAGAATTGCCATAACTTCACTAGCAACGGTAATATCAAATCCATCTTCACGAGGAACCCCGTTTACTTTACCACCGAGTCCACAAACAGTATGACGTAATGCACGATCGTTTAAATCGACCACACGTTTCCAAACGATTTGTCTTACATCGATATTAAGTGGATTTCCTTGATGAATGGAATTATCAAGCATCGCTGCAATTAAGTTGTTTGCAGCAGTGATTGCATGAATATCTCCTGTAAAATGAAGGTTGATATCTTCCATTGGAACAACTTGCGCATATCCTCCACCAGCAGCTCCACCTTTGATTCCAAAACATGGACCTAGCGATGGCTCACGCATTGCAACTACAGATTTCTTTCCTAATTTGTTAAGTGCTTGTGATAATCCAATCATTGTTGTGGTTTTTCCTTCACCTGCAGGTGTTGGATTAATTGCTGTTACTAAGATCAATTTTCCATCTTCGTTTTGATCTAGTTTTTTAATAGCTTCAAGAGAAATCTTTGCTTTATATTTTCCATATAATTCTAGATCATCCTCATCTAAACCAACCTTTTGAGCAACTTCAACAATTGGTTTCATCTTTGCACTTTGTGCAATTTCTACATCAGTTAACATTGTCGTTCATCCTTTCTTTTTTTCTTTTTGATTGATTCTATTAACCACTTTCATTATATTACAAGACAATATGTGAAACTAGTTTTTTTACTCTACCAACCAAAAAAAGAGCCCACTCATCCAGACTATTATTAGCCCAGACGGTCGACTCTTTTACACGATTATACTCCCTGTGGTTTATTCCACTTCCGTCAGTCGTATAACTTAACTGCATAATATCAAAAAATGTCTCTTTTAGCAACACCAAAATATTTTTTATTTTACCTAAAAATCAATTTTCCAACAATCTATCATTCTTTTTAATCATTTAATAATTTTTCAAAACCTTTTTTATTTAACAAAATATGTGAAACATATTTTCCATTTTTAAAAACTGACCAATTATTAAAAATACATGGCATGTTTTTTGCTTTTTCCAAAGTATCAACTTTAATAAAATCAACTTGTATATTACAATCTTTCATGTATTCTTTAATTTCGTATATACAATTTAATGTAAAAGGACATTGTGGTGAATAATATATTGTTATATGATTTGAATCAATCATCATTTGTTTAACATTTTTACAAAAAGAAGGTTTTTGATGATTAAAAGATAACGATAATAATTCATAATCTTCAATTTGATCAACAACTTCAAATCCATATTTTAAAAAGAATTTTTTATCTGCCAGATAAGATTTCTTCTTTTTAGAAGATATTACACAAACACCTTGTTTTCCTTTCTTTTTAGCATCATTAATAACATATTCCAATAATTGCTTACCATAACCATGACCTTTAAATTTTCCCGAAACCCATAAACAATAAATATATAGAAAACCATTACCTTCGATAGGAACCCATGCTTTTTCTAGAGGTGCATATTCAACAAATACTTTTCCTTGAACATTAAGTTTTCTAAAAACATGACCTTCTGTTATTCTCTTTTTTAACCATTCCTTTTTATTAAAAACACCTTCAAAATGTTTTTTATCACTTATAGCACAACAAATATGTTCTTGATCAATATTATCTAAAGTGATATTTATGTATTCTTCCACCTATTTCCCCTCCATATTTTTCACACCATTGATTAAAATGTTTAATGAAAAATCAAAACTTTTTTGAATAGAAAGAGGATGTCCAAAAGCTTGGTGATTCACAAGTAGAACATAGCCTTCTAAAAAACCTCTAAGTGTTCTAATAAAATGGTTTATCGTTTCATCACTTAAATTTTGCTTCCTAAGTATTTTAAAAAGTATATCAAAAGTATTATGTGTTACTTGATTTCCCTCTTCTATCATATATTTATTGTAACAAAGCATGGCTTCGAAAATTCCTTTATTTTCTGTTGCATAATCATAAAAAGCATATGCCATACTTTTTATGGCTTCATAGCCATTTTCCTCAATAATAGAAAGAAACATTTTTTCTTCTAATTGTTTCCAACCATAGAGACTAATTTTATTTTTTAAATCTTCCAAATTAGAAATACGATTATATAAAGATGGAGATTTTATTTTTAATTTTTTAGCCACTAAGATAAATTGGCAAACCCCTCTTGATTGATAATTTCTATAGCTACTTCTATAATCCTTGTTTCAGTCATGGCATCCTCCTCAACCAACTATATTAGTATTATAACTAATTGAATTAGTTAAAGCCATTTTTAAACAAAAAGATACTATTTTTATAAATAACGTATCAATTATATTTGTTTACATTCTAACAATTTTTCTAACCGTGTTAGCCGTTCTAATTGTTAACTTTTTACTAACATTTGTATTTGTTGTTTTAGACCACCAGTTTGTTTTTTGATAATCTTTTCGACTAAATGACCAAAAAATAACATCTTTATAATTTTGAATTTTTTCCAATCCTTCTTTAGCTTCACCAATTTCTTCAAAAACTTCTTTAAAAGTGACTGGAGGAATCATAAATATTAAATTATCATAGATTATTTTATCATCACTGCCCCACCAAATTGGTGCATGTTCTAAAATAACTTTTAGCTTACCTTGTTCTAAAACAAAAACAGGTATTTTAAAATCATAGTTTTTCTTTAACATCTCCTCAATTTGTTTTGTAATCTTTTCAATATTTTCTCGACTTGAAAAAATAACATTTCCACTATTTAAATAAGTTTTAACATCTTCAAACTTTAAACTTTCAAACTCTTTTTTTAACTCTGCCATCACTACTTTATTTTTACCACTGATATTAATTCCTCTAAGCAAAGCCATATATCTTTTCATATAACCACTCCTTATCTAGCTCTATTTTAACATATAAATAAAGACTACAAACGTAGCCTCTATAAGATAATATTTTAAGAGTTTCTTCCAAAACCTCATATAAAACAGCACACTTTTGGGATAAACACTTAACTTCTTCATTGCCAAAATCATCCATGGTCTTTCTTCAGGCAAGTTTGGAAATAACGCTTTTCCCATTTCGTCCACGGTCTTTTCCATCATCTTTAAAACAATTTCTTGAGTGATCGTTAAAGATATGTCTTCATATTTTATTCCTTTTTATTTCATTCTTGATAAGAATCATCTGGATCTCCATATTTTTGAATAGCATCTTTTAATTCTTTTTTATTTAAATTTCTTTTTAAGCAAGATATTTTCTTCATATTGATAATGTGGATAGCAAAAACATGGCCTTACAAAAATATTATCTACATAGAGTACAATATGTTGATCATATTTTTCTACCTTTTCATCAAAATCAAGACTGTACATTATATAACTTTTACCTATTTCTAAAGCAATTCCCGTTGTCAATACAACAGAAATAAGTGCTATACTTTTCTTTTTCTACTCCATTAACGAGACTTTCAATTTCTTTTGTAATTTATAAGCAAATATAATCAATAAAACCCGCTAAATAAAACATATTATGAAGGCTATTTTGATTGCCTAGGAAGGAATATAAGACCATCTTTCATCTAAAAGCTTTCACCATTAAAGAAAAGAATCGTTATAAAAATAAATAACAATATAATTATTTATTCCCTTTATTTTTCACAATTTTTATTTTTTTTCATAACAACTTATTTATATCTACACATGTTTTAACATAGATAGCTTGACATATAATTTTATAACATTTGTAAATTAAAAAAGCTTAAAGAATACTCTTTAGCTCATTTAAATTATTTAATCTTCAATTGTTCAAAACGATAACGCGTTTTGCCAACACTTTTCTTTCCATATTCAATTGCCTCTTGCGGACAATAACAAATACAAGCCATACAGTGTGTACAATTCTTTCCCCAAACAGGTTTTCCATCAATAAGTTGAATATTATTCATTGGACATTTCTTAACACATTGATTGCAACCAGTACATGTATCCTTGACTTTAAAAGCAGCTGCTTTAACAAAGAAATGATAAAAAAGAGGATTAACAAGTCCGCTCATCAAACGATCATAAAGATTATGACGTGGTTTCAAAAAAACTTTTCCTTCTCTAATATATTTAACAGTTTCCTTTATATTTATTTCTGCTTTTTCTACGATTTCTTTTGCCTCTTCTAATTGTGGAGCATTAAACATCGCAATATAGTTTTCCGGCATAAGGATTTGTTTTGTTCCCATATAGTCTAAATGTTTATCATTTGCAAGCATTAAGTTATACTTTGTAGCATTCCCTATCTCACTACCACAATTCATAACAAACCAAATACGTTTTGCACCAATGAATTTAGTTTTATAAAGCCAATTGGAAACAATTTTTGGAATACGCCAAGCATAAGTTGGAACAACAAGGATAACATCGTCTCCTGTTTCTATTGACGAATAATTATTCGTTTTTATTTTTTCATTTAAATCTATTATATTATCTTGCAATTCATCTGCAATTCTTTGTGCTATATAGCGACTATTTCCTGTTCCTGAATAACATAAAATCATCTATTACACTCCTTTTTACATAATAATTTCTGATTTGAAATATTTTTCTTGAAATTCAACTTGCTTTTTTATTTCTTCTTTTGTATATGACTTATTTAGAGGGACAACAACCCATTTTTCTTTCAAAGTACATTCATTGTTAAGTCTTCAACTTTTTAATAATTTTACTTTGGATATCTATTAACATTCCTTCCAATTCTTTATTCAATAGAATTTTTAATACAAATCCATTTTAGCACAAACAAAAAAAGAAAAACTAAGAAACTTTAATGTCCCTTATGTTTTTCTTTTTTCTTTTGTTGTTTCAAAGCAAACAAACGCATTTTATCTAATTCTTTTTGTTTTTTATTTTGTAATATGTGCTCTGATTTGCTTTGATCATGTTGTAATTTTAATGCCTGTTGAGATTTTGTTCCAACTCCTTGTAATTGGACTTGTTTTCTAACATCACGTTGTCTTTTTTTATAATTTTTCTGTTTTTCAATTACAACATTTTCAACAGCTGGACTAAAGTTTAATTGATTATACTTTTTTAAAATAAAATTCCTTATTTCATAATCCTTAGGTTCTTTATAAAATGTTAGTTTGTATACAGTTAATTTTCCATCTTCATTGCACTCCAAAACTCCTACCCAAAAAGGATTTTCAAAAAATACAGTTAATTTACAACTTGTCTTGTCCATGGTTACCCTCCTTTATATAAATAAACAAAGAATGGACAACCCGGAGGGGGCAGGTTACTTACCTATTAAAATAGACGGCTGGGCTACCTACCAGCTCTAGTACAATTTGTACATTGCGTTTTTATCTTTGCAATCCTATTTTATCATATTTTAATTATTTCTCTACCACACAATAACAAACACCTTCAGGTGCTTTTATGGGATCATCTTTATAATAGACATTATAATTAGATATGTATTTTTCTGTTACTGTTTGATGGTTTTCATGTTGAATAATTGTGAGATGACATTGATTTAATATCTCTTTAAGTTCAGCAAAACTGTATTTTGCTTTCATTGATTCATCAGCTTCTTTTGCCAACATTTCATTGATTTTTGTTTCTTTACTTTCTTGAATACTTGGGTAATCAAAAACAAGACGACTTCCTTTTAAGAGATATTTAGATAATTGTTTTAACATCTTTTTAAATTCATCTTTTGTAAGATAATAGCTTAGTCCTAACATACTACTGATTGAAAGCTGGTCTTCTTGATAATCACCTTGTAATAAAGTATTAATCCAATTTTCTTGACTTAAATCAATTGATAAGAATTGAATATTTTCAATATCAACATCTTTACATCTTTGTCTTTTATCTTCAATTACTTCTTTTTTATCAATTTCAAAAACATGCATTTGATTTTGATAATAATATGCAAACGAATCATAACCCGATGCAAAATCTAAATATTGTTGACATCCCTTTTCTTTCATCTCTTCAATTGCTTCTTTACAAAAAGCACTTCTTACTAAAACAGAAGGTGATAGTTGATGATCAACAATCCATTTTAAAGCTTCTTCTTTACTTCCTTTAAAAGTGGGATTAAAAAATGAAATTCCCTGTGACATATTTAACCCAATCATTTCATACTCTTTTTCTGTAATTAATTTTGTTGAAAGAAGATCATCAAAAATTTTAATATCCTTATTTTTTTGATGATATGCTCTTGCAAACAAACTTACTAATGCTGTCATATTTTGTTCCATAAAATTACCTCCATATATTTAATACAAGACTTTTACAGAAATGACTAGTCTTGAAAAAAAGCCCATTTTGTGGTAATATAAAGGTAGAAAAAAGAAAGAAATGAGAAAAAATTTCCCATTTCTTTTTATTTAGAGTTCTTAAAACCATTAAACCAAGCACGCTCATCAAATGATTTCTTTTTTGTTTTTATAATATTTTTCTCTTTTGGAATGCCAATTGGCAAAAAGCATACCAATTCATAATCATCTGGTACATTTAATATATGTGCCATTTTTTTACCGATTTGATCTTCATCAGTAATATGCCCTTCATACCAACAGCTTTGATATCCTAAAGCAATGATTGCTAGTAACATATTTTCAATCGCTGCTGAATAATCCTGTATGGCAAAACATTTATCACGATATGCATAGATACGTTGAGTGAGAACACAAATGGCAGCAGGAGCACTTTGTCCTATTGGCGGATCTATAACATTGAGTAATTGTTTTAAAATATGTGGATCATCAATCGCAATAAAACTTGTTGTTTGTTTATTACATCCAGAAGGAGCGTCGATTCCTGCTTGCATTATTTTGATAAGATCCTCTCTTTTTACTGGAACTGCTTGATATTCTCCACGAAAACTATGTCTACTATGAATTAATTCTAGAAAAGTATTCATTTTTACCCTCTTAATAACTATATTTCTTAATCTTTTCCATGACTCTACTTGCTTGTTCATCTTTTAAAATATAAGGTTGATAATCGTTTCTTCCTCTTGATGAAGTTAAAGAACATGGAATAATTTGTACTTGATATCCTGTTTGTGTCGTTCCTTTAAAAGAATAAGAGAGTTAATAAATCATTGTGTCTGTATCACTTGGATTACGATTACCACCAAAACAGAAATTACCTAATGAATAAACAATAGGTTTTCCATTGTAGGTTTCTGTTCCTTGAACAACATGAGGATGTGAACCAATGACAGCATCTGCTCCAGCATCAATGGTAAACTTAGCCAGTGATCTTTGATCCTCATTGGCTTGATATTGTCTTTCAATACCCCAATGATAATAAACGAAAACAAGTTGGCATTGTTCCTCATTTTTTAAATGATTGATCGCATTTTGAATTTTTTGATGACCACTTTCATTATTCATAGATACTGAAAGTGAACGATAACCAAGAAATCCACACTTGATGCCTTTGATTTCTTTTATATAAGAATCATCATAACCAAAATGACCAATAGAAGCTTCATCTAAATATTTTTTTGTATCTTGAAGACCTGCTTCATAATAATCTTCACTATGATTATTGGCGAGGGTAACTGCTTCTACTGATGAAGAAGTCAATATTTTTGTATATTCAGGAGCTCCACTAAAAGGAAATTCTTTTTCAAGATGATTACTTGCTGTTGTAAGAGGTCCTTCTAGATTAACAACTGTCAAATCATCTTTTTCAAAGACTTCTTTTACTTTCTTTAAAAAATATGTAGGATCACTTTCTTGTCTTTTATATTCTTGATTAAACGATCCATCATAAGCTTGTCCGGCATAGTTTCCAAGTGTACAATCTCCAGCAAAAGAAATAGTAAAATTCACTTCAGCTTCTTCTTTCTTTTTCTCTTCTTTTTGTACTGTTTTTTCTTGTACATTTTTAGGTGTTTCTTTTTTTGTAGATTGATTTACATTATTAAAAAGAAAAACACCTAAAGAAATAATAAGTACAGCTATTATAATAACAAATGCTACTTTTTTCTTATTTAATTTATGATTCATGAAATTCACCTCAACTTATTTTAACATATTCTAAAATATGTTAAAATACTTCTATTGGAGGAATAAAACATGATTGAAGAAATTACTGAAAATAAATTAGATTATGCATCTTTATTATGCGAAAGTGATCCTAATATTAATCTTGTTGAAAATTATTTAAGAGATGGAAGATTATTTGCTTACTTTGAAAAACAAACACCTCTTGCTTTTATTGTTGTTAAAGAAATCAATGATACTACCCTTGAAATTAAAAACTTACTTACTTTAGAAAATAATCGAGGACGTGGATATGGAAAATCCTTACTTCAATATATTGAAAATCTTTATCAAAACAAAACAACTTTTTTAATTGGTACCGCCAATAGTTCAATGACAAACATGCTTATTTATACAAAGCTTGGTTATCATTATAGTCATAAAATTGAAAACTTTTTCATTGATTATTATCCTCAAGAAATCTATGAAAACAACATGCAAGCAACCGATCTTCTTTACTTTAGCAAAACACGTGCAAACTAAAAGGATTCCTTACGAATCCTTTTTTGTATACTCTTTTAAGATATCAATATAAAGTTGTCCAAAACGACTTAGAATAGCTTTATTATGTGTAATATATCCTATTTCCATAAAATCATTCACATCTAAAGGAACCGCAATGATATCTTTTCCATTAAGCTGTTCATTAATGACTCCACTACAAATTGTATAGCCATTAAGACCTATTAATAAATTAAAGAGTGTTGCACGATCACATACTTTAATTTCTTTTTGGCTTTCTAAAGTACTCAGTATTTCCTCAGAAAAATAAAAAGAATTATGTTCTCCTTGTTCATAAGATAAACGTGGATATTCTTTTAAATCCTCTAAAGATACTTTATTTTTATTTGCGAGGGGATTATCTTTTCCAAGAAAAACATGAGGTTTTGCGATAAATAGACGATGAAATGTTAAGTCATTTTCTTTCAACGTTTTCTTTAAAACAACTTCATTAAATGAATTAAGATAAAGAACCCCAATTTCACTTTTAAGTTTGGCAACATCTTCAATAATTTCATAAGTTTGTGTTTCTCGAATCCTGAAATCATATTCCTTCCCACCATATTCTTTAATCAAAGAAACAAAAGCTTCTACGGCAAAAGAATAATGTTGCGTTGAGATACAAAATTCATGTTTAATATTATGATCCTGTAAATACTTTTCTTCGATCAAGTTTGTTTGTTCAATCACTTGTCTTGCATAACCTAAAAATTCTTCTCCCTGTCTTGATAAAATAACTCCTTTATTGGTACGAATAAAAATCGTAATACCTAATTCTTTTTCTAATTCTTTGATTGCATTTGTTAAACTTGGTTGTGATATATATAAACGTTTAGCAGCCTCTGAAAGTGTTCCTATTTGAGAAACTGTAATAACGTATCTTAATTGTGCTAATGTCATATTCTTCTCCTTTTTCTTTGTCATTATATCATAGCTTAACAAAAATAAAATTATTAAGATTTTATAAATCGACATTATTTTTATAGAATCGTTGTTAAAATGAAATCAATGAGGGAAGAGTCTCATAATCTGTGTGATGATATCAACAAACGCGAATAGTTTTTCTATTCTGGTACATCTTAAAGACAAGACTCGTTAAGGATTTCATCTTTAATGAGTTTTGTCTTTTTTTATTCAAAGGAGGAACCGTGATGTTTTATCAAAAAAGTAGTCAAGATATCTTAAAAGAATGTGAAAGTTCTTTAGAAGGATTATATGATTTTCAAGTAAAAAAACATAGTGCAAAGTATTGAAAAAGTATCCCTTTTTCAAATGATTCCGATTTATATTTTTTCTCTTCTTTCCTTTTTCCTTATTCAAGTAAAAAAATATTTTCTATAAAATAGAGGACACTTTTTTCATAATTTAAAAATCTTTCACTCCTTTTCTATGCTATAATAAGAAAACAGGATTTAGGGAGGGATTAGATGGAAAAAGATTTAACACATGGAAATACATTAAAACTGATTATTTCATTTTGTATTCCTTTAATTGGGGGAGCTATTTTCCAACAACTTTATAACGTCGTTGACACAATGATTGTAGGAAGATTTGTCGGCGTAGATGCTCTTGCTGCTGTTGGTTCAACTGGTTCATTAAACTTTTTAATTATTGGATTTGTTTTAGGACTTGCTGCTGGTTTTGGGATTCCTATTGCGCAAGCTTTTGGTGCTAGAGAAGAAAAAAGAATGCTTCAAACCATTATGAATGCATTTTACTTATGTATCTTCTTTTCAATTGTACTTACTGTCTTAACACATTTTACAACGGAAACATTACTTCAATGGATGCAAACACCTGCTAATATTTTTAAACAATCTTATGATTATATTTCAATTATTTTTTATGGTTTAACATGTACCATTGCTTATAACTTTTTAGCAAGTGTTTCACGTGCTTTAGGAGATAGTAAAACACCTCTTATTTTCTTAATTATATCATCGGTACTTAATGTTGTTTTAGATTTATCAATGATCATTAATTTTCATATGGGTGTTCGAGGTGCTGCCCTTGCCACAGTGATTGCCCAAGGAATCTCAGCTGTTTTATGTTTTATTTATATGGCTAAAAAATATCCTAATTTAAGATTTGATCATCATGCACGTTCTATAAGTTTTCCAATTATCAAAAAACTTATTAATATTGCCGTCCCAATGGCTTTACAATATTCAATTACGGCTGTAGGTGCTGTTATCTTACAAAGTGCCGTTAATACTTTAGGTTCAGCAAAAGTTGCTGCTATTGCTGCTGCCCAAAAATTATCGATGTTCTTTACACAACCAATGGATATGATGGGTTCTACAATGGCTACCTTCTCTGGACAAAATTTAGGTGCTGGAAAGATAGAGCGTATTTTTAAAGGAATTAAAGAATCTATGCTCCTTGTTATTGGTTATGGTATCGTTGCTTGTATCTTTATGATTTTCTTTGGAAAATACCTTTCATTATTATTTGTTGCCGGTAATGAAACAAGCGTTATTAATGATGCTCAAAGATTCTTGATTTGCAATAGTATTTTCTATTTTGTTTTAGGTATTCTATTTGTTTCAAGAAACACCATTCAAGGTTTAGGAAAATCCGCACTTACGATGCTTGCTGGGGGTGCTGAATTAGTGGCAAGAGCTTTTGTTGCCTTTGCCCTCGTTGGTAAGTTTGGTTATAATGCCATTTGTTTTGCCAACCCTATTGCTTGGTTTGCTGCTATCATTATTTTGATTCCAACACTGGTTATTTTGATGAACAAATTAAAAAAAGAACATAGTTAAAAGATATCGCAATTGCGATATCTTTTTTTACACACGTTTTTTATTTAAACGATTATGGATATTTTGCATTTTTAAATCAAGTTCAGAAATTGTTTTTGCACATTCTTGTAATTCTTCTTTAATATCTTCAGGAACATTATTATCTGTTTTATATTTAAGTTTATGTTCCAAAGAAGCCCAGAAATCCATCGCAATTGTACGAAGCTGTACTTCAACATGAATTGGTTTAGATCCTTCTGATAAGAAAATTGGTACTTCTAAAACAAGATGTAAAGACATATAACCACTTTCTTTTGGATTTGCAATATAATCTTTTACTTCAACTAAACGGATATCATCTTGATCTGTAAGTAATTGTGCTACCTTATAAACATCATCTACATAATTACAAATAACACGAACTCCCGCAATATCATGAATATTTTCTTCTAACGAACGTTCTGTTACAGGAATATCTTTATTAATAGCTTTTTTTAAAATACTTTCTGGCGATTTTAAACGAGATTCGATATGATGAATCGGATTATGATCATGTTTTACTTTAAATTCTGCATCTAATATTTCTAATTTTGTACGAATTTCTTTAATTCCTGCTTCATAAATTTGTTGCATTTTCATTAATTCTGAGACATTTTCATATAAAGTAGTTTTTGCTATTTGATTCACAACATTTTGTTTAATTTTTTGACTTGGTTTCATTTTAACACCTCATCTCTATTAAAGCCTAAAAAAATGAACTTGTCATTAACAAAAGAAAAATCTTTAAAGATTTTTCTTTAAAGATTTAATCACTAAGGTCTTCTCCATTAGAAGCAATAACTTTTTTATACCAATAGAATGAATCTTTTCTATAACGATCTAATGTTTTTAAATCAAATTCATCTCGATCTACATAAATAAATCCATAACGTTTAACCATACCTTCATGAGTAGAAATTAAATCAATTGCTGACCATGGGCAATATCCCATCATTTCTGCACCATCAGTAATCGCTAATTGAATTTGTTCAATATGTTTTCTTAAATATTCAATTCTGTATTGATCATGAATTTTTCCATCTTCAGTTAATTTATCATAAGCACCTAACCCATTTTCTGTAACAATCATTGGTAAACGATATCTTGAATACATTTCACGAATAGTTGCTCTAAAACCAAATGGATCAATTTCCCAACCAAAATCAGTATGAGGAAGATTTGGATTGGCAGCTCCTAGATAAACACCTTCTTCCATACGTGTTTTTTGTTGATCATGTCCAAATGTTTCTTCTTGGTTTTCATCACACCAAGCAACAGTTGCTGTTGAATAATAGTTGAAACCAATGAAATCTGGATGCCCATTTTTTAGAATTTCCATATCTCCTTCTTCGATATGAGGAGTTGCATTTCTTTTTTCCATAAAAGCCCATGCAAGATGATTATATTCTCCATAAACAGCCATATCTAAGTAAAGCCAGTTACGAATCGCATTTAAGTTTTGAGCAGCTAATTGATCTTCAGGTTTACAACTTGCTGGATAAGCAAGAGAAATATTTGGTGCTGGTCCAATTTTTCCACCTTCTACCATTTCATGGCATAAAGCCATTGCTTTTGCTTGTGCTACTAACATATGATGATTTTGTTGGTAAAGAGATTTATATTTTTCTGGTCCTGTAAGGGTTGTTGTTCCAATAATATCTCCTGATAAAATTAAAACGTTTTGTTCATTGATCGTAAGCCAGTATTTAACACGATCACCAAAATTTTCATACATCACTTTAGCAAAATTAACAAACCAATCAATAGATTCACGTTTTTCCCAGCCACCTCTTTCTTCTAAGGCTTGTGGCATATCGAAGTGGAACATTGTCACTAATGGAATAATATTATATTTTAAACATTCATTAATAACATTATTGTAGAAATCAATTCCTTCTTGATTTACTTCACCTGTTCCTTGAGGTAAAATTCTTGACCATGAAATAGAAAAACGATAAACTTTAAAGCCCATTTCAGCCATTAAAGCAATATCTTCTTTATAACGATGATAAAAATCAGCGCATACTGTTAAATCAGATGTCCCTTCTGGTACTTTTTTGACATCTTGAACCGAAGGGCCCTTTCCATGTGATAAGTTAGCTCCTTCTACTTGATAAGCAGATGTACTTGCTCCCCAAAGAAAGTCTTTAGGAAATGGTTTTAATTTTTTATGTAACATTCTTTCTTCCTCCTATCATTACCTTTATTATACTCTTAAAGCAAAAAAACATCCATATGGATGTTTAGTCAATCAATTCATCAGCCTGGTAATCTCTAAATTTATGATAAACAGGTCCGGCATAAGCAACCATCAATTCGTCATAAACTTTACTTGATAATTTTTTTCCTACATAAAGCATTTCATATTTAACATCTTTTTCTACATATTTAAAGCCCATTTCTTGAAGTCCATTTCTTAAATAAAAGTTTTTACGATGAACACGTTGTTTGTAGTTATCATATTTTTCATCTACTTCTTCAATACATAACATAATGGTATGAGGATATCTCTTTTTCAATATTTGTAAAACACTACTTCCATAGCCATGACCTCTTTGAAGTTCATCAATAGCAAGATACAAAACATAGGATAAATTTTGATAGGTAATGACATACGTTAACCCAACCCATTTATTTTGATCATAGATTGATAAAAATTCTCCTTTACCTTTATTGTGTTTTTCTATAAGAGCTTTCCATGGTGCTCTTTCATCTTCAGGAAAAGCACTGTAATAAAGTTGACTTACTTGTTCAATATCATTTTCACTTATTTTCTTTAATTCCATACAATTCTCCTATTTATAGTATTTATCAAAATACGCTTTTAATGATTTTTTGATTGAAATATGATCCAATTTCATAGAGAAAACAAAACGTTCTTTTTCTTTAAATTCATTTCTTAACTCACCGATATGTTTTCTAAACGCTTCATATTGGACAATAATATCGTTTTCTTTCGCAAATTTTTGGATATTGTTTAAAATGTTTAAAGAATATCCAACATCAATTAAAAAGACACCATAAAATAAACCTACAAAGAATGAAAACCAAAGATTTCCGGCAAGCCATTCAATTGAATGAATGATATTAGGATGAATTAAAAAATAATAAATCGCACTTAATAAATACCAAAAGAAAGTAAACTTAGGACAAATGATTCCTTGAATATTAAACTTTTCATCACTATAATCCCAAAGCTTTACATGCATTCCTTTGATAAAAATAAGTCCTGCAAAATATTCAATTAAAGTAACCGATAAAGCCATTAGTAAAAAAAGTACCGTCTTTCTTAAATACACTCCATGAATAAATGAAACATTAATATGTGCCAGTAAATAAACGACACATAAACTAAAACCATAAAGTGGTAAATAAGGTCCTACTAAAAAACCAGGATTGATCCATTTTCTTGAAGGATTTGCTTTTGAAAAAAAGCGACGAAAAATAAGTTCTAAAAGCCATCCAGCTAAACTTCCTATAAAAAATATAAACGCTAAAATCAACCATTCTTTCATAAAATCACCTATTTCATTTTATTAAATAATATAGTAATTAGAATACTTTAAACAACCTAAAAAATCAAGTTAAAAAAATAAGGCTTCCGCCTTATAATGTACAAATCATTACTGTCATTGTTCCATCAAAATCAACTTCTTTTTGA